>Ga0210383_10000060_pt1 | contig 123251 bp, 110 predicted proteins | sample IncBWC14OmetaG_FD_160072 | JGI IMG/M metagenome (GOLD analysis project Ga0210383, IMG submission 160072) | Forest soil microbial communities from Barre Woods Harvard Forest LTER site, Petersham, Massachusetts, United States - Inc-BW-C-14-O ...
CAATCGTCTATGGTCTGGCGCTTGCTGTCGAACTTTTGTCCAGGATTCTAAAACGCCCGGCCCCGCTTTCCATTTACCGCGTCAAATCAGCGCTCGCTCGTATGCGCTTCGATTGCAGCCGCGCAGAAAAGGAACTCGGTTGGCAACCGCGTATCGGCGTCGCTTCCGGTCTCCAGGAAACCATGGCCGCCGAGCGCGTCAAACCCAGCAAAAGTCTTCTAGGACATGTGCAGGGAAGCTACGCTGCTAAGTGATCTTCCCGCTCAGCTCATTGAACAGTTTCGCTGGGCGGGAAACGGCTAGACGGATGACTGATTGCTGAGGATCTCTACTGCCAGACCGGTCCGCTGCTCGTTATCGCCATTCCATGGACGATGGTAGACAGCATGGTCGCAGTCCCTGCGGCCGTTATCGTTCCACCGGACGAGGCGATTCCCTTGTTTACGACGAGACTGTCGTTCGCGTCAATCGTGATGGTAAACGTTCCGCTCGATGGCGTTCCCGAAGCCGAATCCACGATGCTAGGCCTTAACGCGGTGAATCCAGCCGCGTCTCCGAGTTGGATTGTGTAGATATTGTAGCTAACCACGTTTCCCGGATTCGCATTGTTCGCCTCGATCCGGTACTGCCAGTTTGCGGCGGTTGCGGAATTCGCATTTTCGGCAACGACGTTTATTGTGGGAGCGCTTGGCACAAGCGCAGTGTAGAACGCCTCCTGCGCGCCGTCGATGCAGGCGACTGTTGCTCCCGCTACCGTCGGGTTCGTCTCGCAGTGGCTCACAAACGTCGTGCCGCGCGCCGCCGTGTCGGTTTGTAGGCGGTCTAGGATCACAAGAACATTGATTCCACGAAAGAAATAGTATTCGCGCACCACATCGACCGCATAGGGATTCTGCCGCTCCGGGTGCTCTGAATCGCACACATTGTTCTGATAAGTGAGCGTCAGGTCGGTGACGGCGAATGCGTACCCCGGTTGCGTTTCGAGGCGTTTCACCACGCCTGGCCCGTCCGCACACGCACCGAACAAGTTGATGGAAGCCTGCCCGCCAAGGAGAGGAATGTTATGCGCGAATCCTATCGCAGCATCCACGGTTCCGGCTCCACCATATCCCGCCACCGTCTCCCCATAAGCAGGCGTTTCGCGGATGATATTTACTCCCTTGCGCGATGCTTGGAACGTGCCCGCGTCTTGATGGTAGTGCCCCGTGCCCAGTGCGCTGGTTGGCGAAGGATTGGCGCCTTGATTCAATCCCATCTGCCACAGCATCGCCGTCCCAGTTGTGGCCCAAGCGTCGTGCGCGTACATGTACTGCGCGCCGGCAGAATAGTAGTCGAGCGGCAGACTCGAGAACGCCAGAGCGGTCCCGCCCGCATCGACCGAGCGGTAAAGTGGCCCAACAGCTGGTTTGACCGTCGACAGCCATTGCCGCGAGTATTTGCCGACATTCGTCGCGCCATACTCCGTCGCAGCCGCTTGCATGAAATCGCCGTAATACTGAGACTCGGCCCCGCAGCCTCCAGTGGTATTGGTGTTGCCAGTGGCATTGTGGCTGACGTATCCGCATCCGTTTGCATTAACCCAGTTCTCGTCATCCGCCCAAGTGAACAAATCCCACATGCCGCGGCTCGTAGTAGGCGTGAGCATCGTGTTGTAAATCGTCTGCAAGACGCCGGACTGAAACGCCGTAGTCTCGCTCCAAAGGTCGCGTCCCATGACTGCCGCCGCCGACATCGCAAGCGCGTAGTAATTGAGCGAATATCGTCCGTATTCGCCGCCACCTTCTTGGCTGTGAAGGCCGTAACCGAGTGTGCCATTCTTGCCAGTCCCGGTGGGCGAAACGAAATTGAGCAGGTCTGGCCACCTAGCGGTTAGGGCGTAGCTTAGATTCGTCGCGGCCGCCCCGTTCTCTCCGTTCGTAGCCACGCCGAAATCGAAATCGTTTCGGAACTGTCCCGCGAAGTAATTATTCGCGGGCATTCCCACGTTGCCCCAAGTCTGCGCTGGGCTGTCCTGGTTCGCCTGCCAGGTACTCCAGTTCGCGTCCAACGTCGTTACCTGAGAGGATGTGAGACAAGAAGCTTTCCCGCAGCCCGGCGCGAGCCAGTCGCGAATGAGCAACATCTGTTCGCCGCTGGCGCGCATCGCGTCGCAGCCTGAGCCGCTCGAGCAAGTTGGCGCGAATCCGGTAGCGTCGGTGATGGCCTGCGTGCACGCGGCCGATACGTTCATCACGAGACAGGTGAACGCCACGTCGTAATCGTCGAGTGGCCGAGGGCTGGTTGTGAGTCCTGCATAGTTGGTGCTGGTCACCCAAGCTTGCGCGGTCGCAATGCGCGAGGGAGTCCAGAACAGCCTGGGATGGCCTGCAGGAATATTAAGTGCACCATTGCCGTTAGTAACCGTTGAGGACACGATCCTCACGGATGATGATGACGTCTTGGATGGATCCGCTGAACTCGTCGCGGTGACGGTAACATCGGCGGGCGAGGGAATTGCCGAAGGTGCTGTGTAGAGTCCTGTACCACTGATCGTTCCGCAAGCCGCGCCGCTGCATCCGGTTCCTTGCGTGTTCCACGTCACAGCTGTATTCGAGGTATCCACAACAGACGCGTTGAACTGTTGAGTACTTCCTGTTACCACGGAGGTGCTTATTGGCGTCACAGTAACGACAACAACTGGTACAATAGTCACACTCGCAGTCGCTGTCTTGCTCGGTTCCGCCATGCTGGTCGCAGCCACAGTGACGCTGGGCGGCGAAGGTGCCACCAACGGCGCCGTGTAAACAGCTGCCAACGAACTGGTCGCGAGTGACCCACAGGAGGCGCCGTTACAGCCAGCCCCACTCAAGCTCCACGCCACTGCCGTATTCGTTGTGCCCGTCACAGTCGCTGTAAAAGAATCCGTGCTCGCGGTAGGAACAGCAGCAGTCGTCGGGCTAATACTCAGCAAAACCGAAGCCGCAGCAATAAGGGTGACGCTAGCTGAAGCTGATTTGGTGGGGTCCGCCACGCTGGTCACGATCACACTGACGGTCGCAGGCGAGGGGACACTGGCTGGTGAGGTGTAAAGTCCGCTAGTCGAGGTGGTACCGCACGCTTCGCCGCTGCATCCCGCGCCGCTCACACTCCACTTGACGGCCGCGTTCGTCGTTCCGGTTATCTTTACCTGAAACTGTTGCGTGCTTCCTGCCGCCACTTTTGTGCTGACAGGGCTCACACTAATCACGACGGGGCCAGCGGAATTAGTTGGGTCGGAAGGGCTTTTATTGGCGGTCGTCAAACCTGCACATCCCGCGAGGAACATACTTCCCGACAGGACCACCAGGAGAAGTACTAAACACTTCTGAGTCCGTGCAGGACGACAAGTACTCAACATTTGGCTCCGGCTTCCGTCTAAGCTCCGTGCCCAAATGCAACACGCGCCCCTGTCTATGTTGAATACAGGAGCGCCGCGTCGATTACATCTGCCCAACAGTCCAAAAAAGGGGAACTGCCCAAATGCTGTCCCCAGGTGTCCATTGTGTCTATTTAAGGGATAGGGTTGGGAATCCGGCAGTAAGTATGAGCCAGAAATGAGGAAAAGATCTCTTCAGGTTCTGGCGTAAACTCAAGTAAATGAAGGGCTTGCTGAAGATTCTAATCCTGGACTGGAACTGACCGCTGGTTTCGTTCAGGCCACATGGCCATTCTTACCACGGTCAATAAAGCGTCTTCAGAACGAACCAGCACCTGTGATCGCTCTAAAGCCTGTTTGCAAGCGGAAACGGGCATAGCTCAGATCAGCGACGCCAAAACGTCGTATGTCGAATGGCCGAATCTCTCCTGGGCGGTTGGAGCCCCCGTAAAAAGAAAAGGCTGCGCGATAGCCAGTTTCTTCAAGTGCGCGTATGGTCTCGGCAGAGAAACAATGCTTGAGTCCAACAGGATAAGCGAGGATATCAACCCGCCGGTTAAGCTCACGTTCCAATATCTCTCGCGAATGGCGAGCTTCTTTCCTCTGCAGCTCGGGCGAAAGCTTAGTCAAGATCTCGTGGCTATGGGTATGAGAACCGAACGCCATGCCGCCCCGCTGCATGTCACGGGCTTCGCCCCAGTTCAGGAAACAGCGCTCGTCCACACTTGTGGGGCGCGATACTTCGCATTCCTTCTCCAGCTCCTCTAGGAAGCGCTCGGGATCTTTCACAGCAGGTTGCGTAAAGACCCGGAGGATCTGCGTGCTTACGGCCCTTCCGCCTTCGCCTAATAGATCAAAGATCGCATGTTCCGGATACTCGAGCTGGATTCGCTTCTTCACACTTTTTTTAAGCATGTAAGCGATCACGTCCCACCAGGGCAGTTTCCCTGTGCCGATAAAGGCAGTGGGCAGGAAGAACACCGCCTGCACACCATGCGAGCGCAGGATCGGAAATGCCAGTGTGTAGTTATCCAGGTATCCATCGTCGAGGGTGATGAGCACGCTCGTCCCCCGCAGGGAGTCACCGCCCAGAATTGCGAACACTTCCTCTAAAGTAGAGATATGAAAACGCCGTTTTAGGTAAACGATGTGCGAATCAAATTGTTCAGCCGTGGCTGAGAATACACCCGAGTCGAATGGAGTCTCGTCCGCGTTTCCGATGCGGTGGTAATTCAGAATGATTAAAGTGCGGCGCTGGGGCAAGGATTCCAGCGCTCTGGTGAGCCCTGTCTGGTCGCACAAACGTGCTAACAATTCCCGTTTTCCGCGCATTTGAACGTAAAGACTATCGCAAGAGCAGAAAAAGAGTCCACCGGCTGTTCCTCATGCATCGCGCTCACAATTTGCCAGTTCTCCATCAAGCGATCCCATCTACGCGCGTGGCCCCGGTTCCGCTTACCATCAACCCCAATCACGACGATAACAGGATCTGGGATCCGACCACCGACAACTCGTTCCAACTCGACGATACAGCTCCATTTTGGCGCGTACTCGAAGGCGATATTGCAACCCCGATCCAGAAATGCCTTTGGAGCGAATCCTGTTGCGCCACCTTGCCCCTCGAAGGGAAACTCCATTTCGTTGTCGTGAGAACGGGCTCGCAAACAGGGGCCATCGCGCCGCTTGTCCGCGCCAATGGCGTTCTTGGCCGATTGGAGCATCTCGGAGTCAAAATTCTTCGCGAGCCGACCGATTTAGTGTTTTCCGATCGCGTCGTTCTTAAGAATCTTACAAATGCTCTCGTCAAACTCGGTTCTCCCGTTTTTCTAGACAGAATTCCTGCCGATTCACCGACCGTCGCTGCAATTCAAGAAGCCTATCGCGGCCGCGGTCTGATTCTTCTACGTCCAGCTCAGCCATATCCTCGCATCTTGCTGCACGAGGGTTGGCAGAAGCCAGAGAGCCAGCTCAATAGCGGGCGTCGCTCGGATTTGCGGCGAGCTGCTCGAACCGCCGAGAAAATCGGTCCGCTCAGCTACCAGATTCTGTATCCCACTCCCTCACAACTTGGACCAGTTCTTGAAGAGGCTCTGGAAGTCGAGGCTGCGAATTGGAAGGGAAGCGAAGGAAGCGCCATTGCGCGCGACGATCTGCGCGGCCCGTTCTACCGCCACTACGCTGCTGCGGCAAGCGCGGCGGGAATCTTGCGACTGTGCTTCTTGCGAGTTGCCGGCAAAGCTGTTGCGATGCAGCTTGCCCTTGAATGCTCGCGCGGCTTCTGGCTTCTAAAGATTGGCTACCGCGAAGAGTTTGCAGGATGCTCCCCCGGCATGTTGCTGATTGCCGAGACTATCCGCTATGCAGCTTCAAGGGGACTCGTATCTTACGAATTTCTGGGAAACGCTGATAAGTGGACACGCATCTGGACGCAGGATGAGATTCAAACCGTAACAATCCGAGCATATCCCTTCCGCGTGAGAGGCGTCGCTGCCTTGGCAGTGGACGCATTCCAAGCCGTGCTTCGGCGGATTGAAGCGACCGTGAAAAGAAAAAAAGAATGAACCGCAGGCTTTCAAAAATAATGTGGTCCGCTTGGGAGGCAGTCGCGAAACATGCCTGCAAGGCCTACATTGCTGGACCCGAGCTCGGCGATGCCATGAGCGCATGCCGGCGTCTCTCGAGTCTGGGCTTTGGTGGCACGATCTGTTTCTGGAACATTGAGAGCGATGCACCGCGACGGATAGTGGACACTTACGCTTCCGCGCTTGCTCGCCTTGCCAACGAGAAGATGGATTGTTATCTGTCTATCAAGCTTCCTCCGCTGAACTATGACATAGCTCTTCTAAAGGACGTGTTGGAGCAAGCCCGCCATACGAACACTCTTCTCCATTTCGATTCCTTGGAACACGAAACAGCCGATCGAACTTTTTCCATGATTGCCGAAGCGGCGCGTTCCTATCCGCATCTGGGCTGTACTTTGCCCGGCCGGTGGTTGAGAAGCGTGGCCGACGCAGATATTGCGGTGGCTCTCGGGTTGCACGTTCGCGTGGTCAAAGGACAGTGGCCGGACCCCCAACATCGAGAGAGGAATCCCTCTGAAGGCTATCTAATCGTCATTGACCGGCTGGCGGGGCGTGCGCGTTCTGTTGCCGTGGCAACTCATGATCCGGAACTCGGACAAAATGCGCTAAATCGCCTTCGCCAAGCCGGCACGCCGTGTTCGCTGGAGCTCTTGTATGGCCTTCCTACGAAGCGGCCTTTGAAAGTCGCCGCTGAATTGGATGTGCCCGTGCGCGTCTACATACCTTTCGGTCAAGGCTGGCTGCCATATTCGCTTACGCAAGCACGGCGCAACCCGCGAGTATTCTGGTGGCTGCTTCGGGACCTCATCAACGGCGGGTCACCGTACGCTTCGAAAAAATTCTCGAACGGCATTTTGCCGTCTGTCAAAGAGAATCGAAGCCCTAGTTCGATTTCACGCGCGTGACCTGCTGAGTCTAATTCCGTCTAGCGAAAGTTTGGTCCGGAGCGCACAAAATTACATCCGAACAATGACGAGGAAATGATCTGTGGTTCCGACCATGAGCACGCAAGTCCCTGTTTCAGAGATTAGCGGATTCCCTCCAGATATCGGATCGGAGGAACAGTTTTATTCGTGCTATGAATGGGCACTTGACCCTGTTCTCTCTGTGCGGGAGTTATTCGAACGCCTCCGTGAATCTTTGAACCAGTTGAATTCGCTCAACGTAGCCTGGCAGATCGAAGAGTGCAAAGCCAATTTGTATCTGTTCGCTTGCGCCCTCACCTGTACGGTCGACGACTATTTGGGGGAAGCTCCTCAGGATCTTTCGAAGATCTCCCAAAAGTTTCCCATACTTGAGACTCCTCTTCTTCCCGTACAGAAGATAGTCAACGCCATCCATCACCTCGCGACTTTTTCGCAAAAATCGCACGTGGCAACATGGAGGAAAAAATGGACCTCCAAGGTCAATGCGATCTGCGAACTTCTCACTCGAGCCGGAAAGCCCGTCCAGCAACAATTGGATAAGTTGAAGGAATCCATCGAGAACTGTGTTGCTACTCCATTTACGGAGCAGCTTCTCAATCGCCGGATGCAGTTGCCTTCCGGATATCGCAGCCAGGACCTTGCGCATCAAGATGCATTCTCCCTCGCTGAATTATTTACCGCCGCCCAAGAGAATCGCCAATGTCCACTCTTGATCATTGGTCCGCGCACGATGGGCGCGTATTTTGCTCCAGCGGCGAAGGCCAAACTCTTGGAGCTTGGCTGGACCTCAGTGTCCTGGTGCACGCTACGGCCGAAGAAAGGAATTTCTCCGTGGGAGGAGCCCGCGCTAAGGGCGCTCCACTCCCCGGACGTGCAAGTCCTCATCATCGACGAGTCCCCGAATACGGGTAACACCTTTCTGCTGATGGTGAACCTCCTGCGAAAAAGGGGAGTGCCACCCGAAAGAATATTTCTCCTCGCGGCCATGCACCCGGCGCGTCCCCAATGGCACCTTCCTGTCACGGCAGAGACTCGAGGCATAAAATTAATTTGTTTGGAGGCGAACGCTCTCCACAAGAATCGTCTTCTCGAACCATGCTTCGTCCAGCCGCTGCTTGCGAGTTACTTTCAAGCTCTGGGATGGGATGACGTTCAGCTTGTGCAAAGCAGCCGGACCTGCGAACTCAATACGCGCCTCGAAGAACACTTTCAGGATGACTTTCAGTGCCGCCTCAAACGCGTTTTCGATGTACGCTTGGTGAAAAATGGCGCAGCGCCAGTGTTCCGACGCGTTCTTGCGAAGAGCGTCGGCTGGGGCTGGCTTGGCTATCATGCTTTTTTTGCGGGTAAACAGCTTGCGGGGTTTGTTCCCGAAATGCTCGGCCTTCGAAAAGGCCTTGTATATATGGACTGGCTCGAACGTGTCGAGGGCCATCCTACAAGGCCTCCGAGCAAGCGTCTCGCAGCCTATGTTGCTGCTCGCGCGGCAACGCTGCGCCTGGAAAAAGATCCTACTTTTGCCATCAGCCCTGGCTATGGCTGGACGGGTTGGAGTGTTCTGATCGACTCGCTGAGAAGAGCATACGGCCCGCTCGTTGGCCGTATAAAAGTGTCGGCTCTCCACCGTCACCTCTCGCAATATATGTGTCGCGCCCCCGCGTTGATAGACGGGAGCATGAAGCCCGCCGATTGGCTTCAAACGCAAGACAGTTTTCAGAAGGTTGACTACGAACACCATAATTTCGGCCGTACGGAGTTATACATCGTTGATCCTGCCTACGATCTTGCAAGTGCCATCTTCGAGTTCCACCTTCCCGCCAATGACGAAAACGAACTGATCGCTCACTACATCCAGCTCAGTACTGATTCTGAAGTCGCTAACCGAATCCTGCTTTGGAAGCTGGTGCACGGAGTTGTCGTAATGGAGCAGGCTACCGCGGCGCTTGACCTCGACACGCGCCGCGAGACGCTGATGTTCTGGCACGAACGCCTCGTCTTGGCTAGTAATTTCCTGGTTCATCAAATGAACCTATTTTCGGCGTCTCTGCTTCCCAACCGCATCCCCTCGCAATGGACTCGGCGGCTGATCTTTCTCGATCTCGACGGCGTCTTCGATTCCAATGTCTTTGGATTTCCTCAAGCGACGACTAGCAGTCTGACCGCCCTCGCGAGGCTGCAAAGCCACGGATTCTCCGTGATTCTCAACACTGCGCGCAGCGCTAAGGATGTCCAGCAATACTGCGAGGCCTACGGTTTACCAGGAGGAGTTGCCGAATCCGGGTGCATATTTGTCGATGCCACTACCAAGAACGAAATCTTGCTCATCGAGCCGGAGGCTGACGAGCAATTGAACCACTGCAAAACGGCAATCCAATTGCTCCCAGGCGTTTTCGTCGATCCAAATTATCGGACTGTTGTGCGAGCGTTCCGTTACAACGGGAATCGTACCCAAGGCCTGTCGGAAGGGGAGGTTCAGGGCGTTCTTGATCGTGCCGGATTGGAAGGTTTGACTTTCCTGCCGACCTACGCGGACACGACTATCCTCCCCAAAGGCATCAATAAGGGTTCTGGTCTGCTATGGGCTAAAAAATATTTGAGATTGGAGGGCGAACCCGTTGCCGCAATCGGTGATAACGATCAGGATCTGGATATGTTCCGGGTCGCGGACTTTGCGTTCGCCCCGGCGAACAGTTCGAAATCAGTTCGTGAGTTCGCTGCGACGGGCAAATGCAAATTGATGAGGCAGCCCAACCAGAGAGGGATGCTCGAAGCAGTGAAGCAATTGATTCACGCTGACGGCCAGCTGTGTGACAAATGCAATGTCCAGCTCAAGCAGGCGGATGGATGCGGCGCGCTGCTGCAAAGGCTTATGGAAGTCGCGGAAAGCTCGAAAGTTCGTAAGCTCTCATCGATCATAGATTGGGGAAGTTTGTAGTTTTAAAATGGTGTTACCGATGATTTACCCTTTGGAATTGCTCGAAGCACGGGAGCAGGAAGATTTGTTCGAAACCATCTCTTCAGAGCGCGTGTTGTTTGATCTATTCTCAAAAAAATGGAACCTCGCGTCATGGGCCGGGCAAAATGGATATCTGTGTAGCTTCCTATTTGGGCGCCCCAGCGAACTTTGCTTTGCTCGTCGCCCCCAAGGAAATCATATTGGCGGACGCCCTGGCCGATCAGCGTCTTAAGAACGTGAGCCCTGAGCACATAGCCGACGCGTTCCGATGAATACGCGGGATCGAAACCTTCCTGCAATGAATAAACAGAGTTACGATAGCGGAAGCCGAACTGCACTGCGGCCGGCTTTCCATCCAGCTTCAGAATCCAGAATTCAAGCCATCCGCGCTCCGCAAAAGTGGGCGCCATGTTGTAATAGAGTTCGCATCGTTCCAGCGAAGAAAACGCCCCGGGCCCTCCTTTCAACTCCCAGCGTTTTTGGTGCAGCCCGAACAAGGTTGCCAAAGCTGCCGGGAGATCTTTCACGTCATCGCACTTGGTAATAGAAACCTGAAAATGCTTCGGAAGCCGGTTTGTGTAATAGCTGATTTTCGTTTTTTCTTTTTTGGAAATCGCTTGCTCGAGATAAATTTCCCATGTGTCCGGCAGCAAAATCGTCGTGCGTGGACTCTCCAGTCGCCGGAACGTCCACCTACGCCTCTTCAGATCTGAAATCAACGAGGGGAGCGCGGCGGAATCCAGTGGCAGTGTATTTAGCTCGCAGATGTCCCAGTCGGGATTTGATCCCAGCCAGGATAGAAAAGCTTGGGAGCAGGAAGTCTCATAGCCAGCCCGGATAATGAGGTCGAGATTGTCCGAGTCTTCCGAGCCATCCCCTACGAAACGCAATCGTCTGACTCGAAAGGGAAACGTTGTTTCCACCAAGTCTATATAGAGCGGAACAACGCCAACTATTTCACCGTCCGAGTTCGAGAAAACAGGTGCAACGAGCTCTTTGTCCTTTGCAAACGCCTTCCACCAGGCTCCGAGCCATTCAAGCGTCGAAAATATGGTCAGCGCTTGTGCAGCCTGCATAGTCTTCTCCCACGCAGGGCGAATCGCCTCCAACTCATTCCACGCCCTAACAGTTCTTACTTGCAAAGGCATAAAATCGCGGCGCACCGAGACTGCCTCCGAAACGTCGAGTTGGGTCCCTTCATTTGAAGTTTTTGGCATTCGAGCTTCCGAGTATACTGGTTCGATTCCGAGTTTCTGGTGGATGTTTCCGTCGTTGCCCGCGCCAAGTTTCTCATACGGCATCGCATCAATCGCGCGGTCTGTCCGTGGAAATGGTGCGGCCCCACCCCTGCGTCAACAACCTTCGCCTCTACAGGGATAGTCTCCAAACGGTCGACGGGCATTTTCGACGGCCACAGAACTGCTCCAGTTGCCAGAGCCCGAGGGGATTGCCCGTCGGAACTGCTATTCGTCCTGATTCCTGCGCTGAATGATCACATCTTGAGATTTTAGTTCCTTTTGGAAGGCCGGACCTGTGATGAAAAGACATAGAATTCTGCTTGCGGAAGACAAAGAAGACGTCCGGGTTGCGTATCAGGAGGGCTTGGAAAGCCACGGCTTTGAAGTGGTACCGGCCGTCTCCGTAAGCGAAGCCCTGAGACTCATCTCTACCGAACAGTTCGACGTTTTGCTTTCTGATCTCCACATGCCGGATGCCTCCGATGGGTTCACCGTAGTCGATGCTATGCGCCACACACAACCCAACGTTGTAACGCTCGTGCTCAGCAACTACCCCGTGCTCCAAGCGGCGATGACCGCCATCCTCCTGCAAGCTGATCAGGTTCTTGTGAAACCTATCGGTTTCGGCGAGATCACCGAAATCATCCGTAAGAAACTCTCCAATCCTTCGGTTCATATCGCTATGAACAAAGAGCGCGTCGCCGCAATCCTGGACCGCGATCTGCAAGCAACCATCCAGATGTGGATGTCCCGCGTCGATCACACCGACGAACTCACTGCTATCTCTTTGACCTTCCAGGAACGCACTGGCCATCTCCCGCTCCTCCTCAACGACCTCGTGCGCCGTCTTCGTCTTCCACTTGGCGCCGAATCTCCTATTTCCCGCGCCGCACGCGAGCATGGAATTCTCCGTCGCAAGCAGGGCTACACCGTTCCTATGGTCGTGGAAGAGTCGCGAATCCTGCAGGTCAGCATCTTCAATACTCTGCAAAACAATCTAGGCCGCGTCGATTTCAGCACCGTGCTGCTCGATGTAATGACCATCGCGGACGAAGTGGACTCGCAATTAAAACAGGCTATGCTGGGTTTCATGGAAACATCAGCCGCAAAGTCGGCGAGTCTGTCCACCAAGACTTTCGGTCCAAGGCCATAAACCGCGCGCCTCACGCAAAGCCTCTCCTGAAGTGACCCTGCCGCGCACAATCTCACCCCCCACCTATCTGCGGTCTGTCCCTTTCGGTACAGTACTGCCTTCCCGTCGATGTTACGCTCTCGTCCTAAGTTAGATCCTGTCCGCAGCAGGAACAGCAACCTCTCGGATGTCTTCCCACCCGATTCTTGAGGGGAAAACAACCAGCAGCCGGCGACAGCTCTGTTTCTTCTTCCACGGCGCGATCAAACGAGGAGTTCAGTCCACCCCTTTGGAAAATTCAGGAGGCCGCAAATGAAGAAGCTACACGTCGCAGTAATAGCACTCTCAGTAGCAACACTTGGGATTCCGGCCCTCGCGTTCGGAACACCGCAAGCGATGAGCCAGGACGAAAACAAGCCCGAGTTAGTGAACATCAAGGGCACCGTGAAAGCGGACGGCGACAAGATCGTTTTTGTCTCCGACGAGTCCGGTAAATCTTGGGATGTAGTCAATCCTGAGACTCTGAAGGAGCACGTCGGCCATCATGTCGAGCTCAGCGCCCATGTCTACAAAGAAAAGGGCCAGATCCACGTGATGACCGTAACGATGCTCAAGCAATAGCCAGATGAAATCCAACTCCGGCTAGGAACTCTGCCTGCCGGTACGGTCGGCGGTTCCAGGCAACAGCGCAAGTGACAGGGCAAACCCGGACCTGTCGCTTGCATAGATCCTTGAAAAGACAAGGGCGCAAAGAGTGTCTTTCTCTCCTAGATCGGAACGATGATTCTCACTAAGGCTCTCGCACGGATTTCGGAACGCTAAAACGCAAGCTCAGTCGTGCAGGACCACAGTCAGAAGGGAATGATCGATGTAAATTTGATGGTTGCTATTGTACTGAATGAAACCCAGTCTCCTGAATTTGTTCATGAAAAAGTTCACGCGGGACCTGGTTGTGCCAATCATCTCCGCCAGCGTCTCTTGAGATACTTTAGGAAGCACCGCTTCAGGCTTGCCCGGGGCGCCATAGCGCGCAAGCAGCAGCAGAGTGCGTGCCAGGCGCTTCTCGCTGGAGTTGAATAGCTGGTCGATCAGATCCTCTTCGACCCTGAGGTTCCGCGTCAACATAAACGCGATGAAGCAGTCAGAGAACTCATGTTCGTCGTGAAGCGCACGAATCATCTTGTCGCTCTCAAGAACGAGCACAGTGGCCGATGTAATCGTCGTTGCCGTAGCCATACACATGCGCTGACCGGCGAGGCAGCCTTCCCCAAAAAAATCACCAGGTCCCAAGATAGCTACGACGGCCTCTTTGCCCGTCTCATTGACCACGGCAAGCTTCACACTGCCTTCTTGAATGTATACGACATTCTTTGCCGGATCGCCCTGCGCGAAGATGGTTTCTTTTGGTTGAAACCTGGCTACTGTTCTTCCCAAACCTGGCGAGTCCAGAAATGATTTCAGATCAAACCCAGGGATTGGGGAGTGGGCTTTTTGCGGATACTGCGGGCGCTGAACAGATACACGTCGAACTGCGGAAGACGCCATACGTCAGAATAGCACGGCAGCCGGTTTCCAGGACTGTTCAATTTTGCACACTCATTGTCTGAGGGACCTGGTCTCGACAGGCGTCAGACTAATTCCATCAAAGTTTATAGATTCAGTAGATTACGGATGAATTTAAGCTTCGGAGAGCCTTGCGCAGCGAGTGGCGCACTTCCAGCCCGCCATCGTAGTCGATATATCCCTTCTTCCGGAATCGATTCATGAACAGATTGACGCGCGAACGCGTCGTCCCGACCATTTCCGCAAGAACCTGGTGACTGAGCACCGGAATTTCAGCAATCGGTCGGCCGTTTTTATCCAAGTGCGCCAGCCGCAGCAGCACGCTCGCCAGCCGTTGTTCCGCGGAGGAAGTCAGCAGATTCGCCACATGATCGCGGTAGTTCTTGACGCTGGACAGCAGATAGGCCACCAAGGCGTTTGACGTTTTGTTCTTTTTGCGCAGCATCTCAAGCATCTTTGCTTTCTTAATAGTGCGAATGGAGCTGGCGGTCAACGCGACCGCCGTGGACATCCTAAGCGGATAGCCTGCAAGGCAAAGTTCGCCAAAAAAATCATGCACGCCCAGGATGGCGGTAACAGCCGACGGTTGATGCTTCGTTCGCGTGCTGAGACGCACGCCGCCTTCTTGAATATAGAAAAGCGTGTAAGCAGGCGCACCTTGTTTGTAGATGTTTTGTTTGTTCCGAAAGTGCGAGACCTTGCCGCCCAGGCTGGCTCCAGCGCCAAATCCGGCAAGGGAAGCCGACATCTGTTTCCCTGTCTGTTATGTACGTGTGTACGCGTATGTGCGTGTCTGAGGTATTGAATCGAAGTTCGACGAAAAAGGCCTTTTCAGGGCGGCGCTCTACCACTGAGCTACCCCGGCAACTGTGGTTTAGAAATCGCAGGGTGTGCGGCGCGATCGTGTCAATTCGCTGGGTTTGCACTGTCTGGAGTTTACGTCGGAAATACGAAGAGGGATATTCGCAGAAGCGCAGCCCCTGTGCTCGCCATCAATGCGATGACTCGTCGAACTCCTTCATCCAGCTTTTGCCTTTGAGCACTTCGCGCGGGCGGGTGCCGTCGGGTGGGCCGACGATGCCGTCCTTCTCCATGATGTCGATTAAGTGGGCGGCGCGGCCATAGCCGATGCGAAGGCGGCGTTGCAGCGTGGAAGTTGAAGCGCGGCCCATTTCGCAGACTACGCGAACGGCATCCTGATAGAGGGCGTCGTCCACAGGCTCGCCACTGGCTTCTCCTTCGCCGCCTGCTTCGCCTTCCACTTTTCCGTTTTCATCTTTCGGCGCTTCGAGGAGTTGCTCGTTGTATTTCGCTTGGGCCTGCTGCCGCCAGAAGTCGCAAACCCTAACGATTTCGTCTTCGGAGACGAGCGGGCCGTGAATGCGGTGCAGTCTAGCCGACCCGGCAGGCAAGTAGAGCATGTCGCCCTTGCCTAGCAGCGATTCCGAACCGTTTGCATCCAGAATCGTGCGCGAGTCGACTTTGCTGGCCACGCGGAACGAAATGCGAGCAGGGAAGTTCGCTTTGATCAAACCGGTGATGACGTCCACGGATGGGCGCTGCGTCGCCAGGATAAGGTGAATGCCGACGGCGCGGGCCATCTGCGCCAGACGCGTGATGGACTCTTCTACGTTGTTGGTGTCCACCATCATCAAATCGGCTAACTCGTCGATGACGATCACAAGGTAGGGAAGCGGTTTGTGCTCGCTCTCCTCGACGTTGTCGAAAAGCGAGAGGGATTGCGTCTTCTGGAACGTCCGGTTGTACTGGTCGATATTGCGCACGCCTCGCTGGGCCAGGAGCTTTAGCCGTTTCTCCATCTCACGCGTGGCGTTGCGCAGAACGTTTGAGGCGATTTTCGGGTCGGTCACGACCGGAGCGATCAAATGGGGAATGTTTTCGTAAAGATTGAGTTCGAGCCGCTTGGGATCGACAAGAACCAATTTCACGTCGTCCGGGCTCGCCTTATACAGAATCGACATCATCAGCGAATTGATGAAAACGCTCTTACCGGTGCCCGTAGATCCCGCAATCAGCAAGTGCGGCATTGCGGCCAGGTCAGTAACACGTATTCGCCCGTGCAAATCGCGGCCCATCGCCAGCGTCAGCTTGCTCGGCGAGTTGGTGAACTCCTGCGCTTCGATAATCTCGCGCAGAGCAATCGTCTGCCGGTTTAAGTTCGGCACTTCAATGCCAATCGTCGATTTGCCCGGAATGCGCTCGATCAAAATCGACTCCGCTTGCAGTGCCAGGCACAAGTCTTCTGTCAGGCCGATAATCCGGCTGTACTTGATCCCTGCTTCGGGCTTGAACTCGAACGTGGTAACCACCGGCCCAGGATTAATCTGCGTGACGCGCCCTTGAATGTCGAATTCGAGGCATTTGGCTTCGATCGCGCGCGCGCGTTCCTTTAGTTCGTCTTCGTCAATCTTCTGGCTGCGTTCTCCCTCTTGCAGCAAAGAAGGGGAAGGGAGTTTGTAGTTGGGATTGCCTTTCGCTATCTTTGGCTCGGCAGTCTTTTTCGGAGCCGTTTTCTCTGGGCCGACGAAGAGAATCGGCTCTTTCCGCCGCAGTGTCGCTTCCTTTTCTGTTTCTTCTTCTTTCTCTACTTCAAAGACGTCGCTCTCATCCGCCAATTGAATCGATTTAGCTGAATCATTCGTCGCAGCCGCGGTTCCAAACGATTGAAGCGAAACCGGTTTGCGTCCGGAAATACGCGTTTCCTCGACGCGCCGCCTCATGCGCTCTTGCTCTCGTTCTTCTCTCCAGGAACTCCACCGCGCTGCCGCCTTCTGCAAAATTCCCAGCCGCTCGACCGCGCCGATCGGTCCCTTGGGACCAGTCGCCCACGCATGCGTGCCCGCAAACGAAAAACTGGTCGTCATGAAAATCGCCGTGATCAGCACCGCAAACGAGATCACATACGCGCCCCAATTGAAGCCGCTTCTCAGTCCGTGCGCGAGCAATTCGCCCAGCATTCCTCCTGCGGGAACGGCGCCGCGCACCGACGGCAAAGGCAGCAGCGCCAAAAGGGAAGGAAGCGAGAGAACCAGCAGGGCATATCCAATCAGCGTTGCGACTTGGGAATCAATCGCCCGGCTGCGGCACCACCTCCAGCCAAGCACCAGCAGAGCCATTGGGAGCAGGAAGGCGGCAAAGCCAAGCACCTGGAACAACAAGTCCGCGCCATAGGCGCCGGCGGGCCCAATCCAGTTTCGCGCCGAAGCCCCCTCGGGTCCGGCGGCGCTCACGTTAAATGCCGCGTCGTGAGGCGAATACGAAATCAGCGCCAGCGCCATCAATAGGCCCAGCGTGATACACAAAAACCCAATCAGCTCGTTGAGCCGTTTATTGTCGGTCGGAGTCAGCAAACGCACGGAATTCTCCTCAGCTTCTGGGGAAGGCTGAGTGGTGCGACGGGCACGTTGGCGCTAGCGCGCGCCCGCCTGGAGGAACAGTAAAACCACTCTCAATATAACAAACAATCTGCGGATAGCTGCAAACTCTTTCTTGTGAGCGTTCACAGAACTGTTTACGCGGCCAATTTCGACGCCCAGATCAGCACTGCCGCACCCAAAATAATTCGATAGATCGCGAAGGGCGCAAATCCGTGCTTTCTCACCCAGGCTAAAAACCAGGCAACGGAACCGTACGCCACAATAAAGGAAACTACAAACCCGATCGCCAATACGACCCACTGGTGGGGAGACATTTGCGAAACTCCAATCGGATTTTCGCCCTTCCCCAGCACTGACTTGTAGAGTGTATACAGGGTTGCCGCGGCCATAGTCGGTATCGAGAGAAAAAAAGAAAACTCAAGGGCTGCGGCCCGCGACATGCCCGCAATTTGGCCGCCTGCTATCGTCGACATCGAACGGGACGTTCCGGGGAACACTCCCGAGAAAATCTGGCAGAAGCCAATCCAAGCAGCTTGCCCCACGCTCATGTCCTCCATCTTCCAGGTATGAATCCTGCCGCCCGCTGCTGTAGGCCCCCCAGCCTCGGACTTGGCGTGCGCTGCGTCGACGATCCACATCACAATCCCGCCGGCCAACAAGGACCAACCAATGATCGGGAGGCTCTCCAGATGTTTCCCTATCATTTTAATGAGCAGGAACGATGGAATAGCCGTAATTACGAAAGCAACCGCTGTGAGACCGATCGGATGGGTGAGGGGCGTCCGGTCGCCGCTCTCGCCCTTGGGAAAGGTAGACAGTAACACTCTGATCCGATGCCAGAAATACACCGGAAGGCAGGCGATCGCTCCGAGCTGAATCACGATCGAGTACATCTTCCAATAACCGCTGGCGAGGTCGATGTGCAGGAGCGTCTCGCTCAAGCGTAGATGCGCCGTCGAGCTCACCGGCAAAAACTCCGTCAGGCCTTCCACGATTCCCAGCAGAACAGACAAAACATAATCGTTCAATGGGCATCTCCTGTTTTCATTTTTGGTTAGCGCGAACTACCCGGAAGAATTTTCCGCATCTCGTAGGCGTTGACCTGGCCCAAGTAGTAGCGCTTTAAGACTATTTCAATACGATAACCGTGCTTCTTCCAGAACGCAACAACGCCCTCATTGTCGATTGCCGTTTCCAACAGGATGGAGCGTACGCCGCGCAATGACAGATTCTTTTCGCTCTCCGCCAGCAGCGCCGAGCCGACTCCCTGCCGCCGATACGCCTCCGCGACATCCAACGTGATGATGTGCGCGAGGGGAGGATTTTCTTCGGTCAAAATAAACCCGGCGATTCGGGCGCCATCCGCCGCGACAATGCAGTCCGCGCTAGCAATCGTCAGAAAATAATGCAGCGTGGTCTTCGAATAGGAAATCCCGGCAGGGAAGCAGGACTGATCCAGCCGGTGCAACGCAGCAAAGTCGTGCGGCTCATAGGATCGAAGCGTAACCGCCATCCGGCGATTCTACGCTCAAAAAAGTAGGGGCACGATATATCGTGCCCCTACAGTTTCAACTCTGGCGGTACCTACAATGTTGTTTTTACAGTTTTACGGTGACGGTTTTGACCTCGGTGTAGTTCGCCAACGAGTATTCGCCGAGTTCGCGCCCAATACCCGATTGCTTGAAGCCGCCAAACGGCGCTCCCGCATCGAACACGTCGTAGCAATTCACCCACACCGTTCCTGCGCGAACGCTGTCCGCGATGGCGTGTGCCTTACTGATGTCCTTGGTCCACACAGCAGCGGCAAGCCCATAGGTGGTCTTATTCGCCCGCGCCGCTACTTCGTCGATCGTCTTGAACTTCAAAATCGACATGACCGGTCCAAAGATTTCTTCCTGCGCGATGGTCATATTGTCAGTAACGTCGCCAAACACGGTCGGCTCGATGAAGTATCCCTTGTCTCCAACGCGCCCGCCGCCTGTCAGCATCTTGGCGTTTTCTTTCTTACCCTTGTCGATGTAGCCCATCACCTTGTCGAACTGGTCTTGGTCCACCTGCGGACCTTGCTCGGTCTTCGAGTCGAACGGATTGCCCACCGTGCGCTTCTTTGCCCGCGCCACGCTGCGCTCCACAAATTCGTCGTAGGCTTTCTCTTCGACGAACAAACGCGAGCCCGCGCAGCAGCACTGCCCTTGATTGAAGAACAACGCAAAGTGCGCGCCCTCGATCGCCTCGTCCATGTCCGCGTCAGCGAACACGATGTTGGGGCTCTTGCCGCCCAGCTCGAGCGTCACGCGCTTCAAGTTTGTCTCGGCCGCGGCCTTCATGATCAACTTGCCCACTTCGGTCGATCCGGTGAACGCGACCTTGTCCACGTCCATGTGCCGCGCAATCGCCGCTCCCGCCGTCGGCCCATATCCTGGCAGAATGTTCACAACGCCCTCGGGGAATCCTGCTTCCATAATTAACTCGCCCACGCGCAGGGCCGAAAGCGGCGTCTGTTCCGCAGGCTTCATCACCACCGTGCAACCCATCGAGAGCGCCGGCCCCAGCTTCCACGCCTGCATCAGCAAGGGGAAGTTCCACGGAATAATCTGCCCCACCACGCCTACCGGCTCATGCTTCGTATAACAGAAATAATTTCCGTTCACAGGAATCGTCTTCCCGTGATTCTTGTCCGCCCAGCCCGCGTAATAGCGGTAACAAGCCACTGTCAGCGGCAGGTCGGCAGCCTTCGCAATCTGGTACGGCTTGCCGTTATCCAGGGATTCGAGCTGCGCCAATTCATCAGCGTGCTTCTCGATCAAATCCGCCAGCCGGTTTAACATCGCCCCGCGCTGCGAAGCCGTCATCTTCCTGCGCCACGCGCCCGTTTCGAACGCCGCGCGCGCCGCCGTTACGGCCTTATCGACATCCGCCGCATCCGCTTCCGCCACCTGCGTAATCACTTCACCTGTAGCTGGATTAACCGTTGGAAATGTCTTGCCCGAGGCACTATTGACCCATTGCCCGTTAATGAGCAGCTTGTTCGCACTAATTTTTACGCTTGGTTCGATTACGGCCGTTGCTGTCGCCATGGAATCCTCCTCTGCGAATTGTCGTGTCGCGGCCAGTCACAACGAAAAGTGTAACCGCCACCGCGATAAGATTGATTTCGTTAGCCGCCAGTCGGCGGCTTAGGCGGTGCATTCGCGCTTATGAAAGGAAGGCAGGGCGGAACCCCTCCGGCCCTGTGCGCGCAAACGTGCCACCAGCCGAGAAGCCTATACCCATGTGCCGCGCGAGGCAAGCGCCGCGCCAGGCCCGGCCCGGAAGGTCTGAGGGAAATTGCTTCGGAAAGAGGCGGCGGGCGCTCCCTCGCAGCTTCTGTTCCTCCAAAAATCTTGCCCGCGTAACGTTTTGCTACTTTCGGCAGTTACTATGTTTAGAGCTATGGTAGCTGTCCGACGTCCGGCACAAAAGTCTGCGCCGCCAGGCGCCGACGAGCGTCTGCTCGTCGAAGCCGCACAACGCGATTCGGCGAAATTCGAAGCCCTCTACGAGCTTCATTTCGAGCGCATCTACTATTTTCTCGTCCGACGCGTCCGCGACCGTGCCACCGCCGAAGACCTCACCTCAGAGGTCTTTCACAAAGCGCTCGCCAACCTCGCGAACTACGAATGGCGCGGCGCTCCGTTCGCAGCGTGGCTCTTCCGCATAGCCTCGAACGCGCTCGCCGATCAGCAGAAACGGGCCTCGCGCGAACAGCCCTCCTCGGACGATTCGCGGAGCGCCGACTCACAAGCAGATCTTTCCCTCCCTGATTTAGAATCCATCGACTACCACGCGCGCCTTTTCCGACTCGTCGACCATCTACCCGCCGTTCAGCGCCAAGTCATCCGCGAACGCTTCGTCGAGCAACGCACCATTCGGGAAATCGCCGATCGCCTGAAGAAAACCGAAGGCGCCATCAAGCAACTTCAGTTCCGCGCGCTCCAGACTCTGCGAGCACAGATGGAGGGTGGCCATGCCTAAGCGCTCTCCCGCTCAACAACTCGACCGTTCCATCGACGCCATGCTCATCGCGTTGCCGCCGCGATCCGAGTCGGCACCCGGGCCCGCCGTGGATCAGCTCATGCCCATCGCACGCGCGTTACGCGACTTGCCGCGTCCCGACTTCAAGTCAGCTCTAAAGTCCGATTTGCAAAGGAGAACTACGATGAACGAAGCCTCTTCACCTGCTCCAACAGCGGCCGAAACGCCGCATTTCCGCCGTCCCGGTTTCAACAACATTGCGCCGTACTTCCTTGTCCAAGGCGCTCAACGGTTCCTCGACTTCCTCGTCTTTGCCTTCGAAGCCACCGAACGCATCCGCGTTCCGCGTCCCGACGGCTCCATCATGCACGCCGAAGTGGCCATCGGCCCTTCGGATGTGATCGAGCTCGGCGACGCCAACGAGCAATATCCCGCGCGCCCAATGACCACGCATCTCTATGTGCCGGACGCGCATGCCGCTTATGCGCGCGCTCTCGAGGCCGGTGCCACTAGCGTTCATCCGCCGAACGACGCTCACCCTTCAGGCGATCGCTGGGGAGTTGTTACCGACGCCTTTGGCAACACGTGGTTCATCGCCACACCAAGAGGCTGGGTGCCTGGACCCGAAGGCCTTCGCACCGTTCAGCCTTATCTGCACCTTCGCGACGCCGACAAGATGATTCCGTTTGTGGAAGCGGCATTTGCCGGCAATGCCTCTGGCGTGGCTAAGTCCCCCGAGGGCGTGATTCTCCATGCCACGATCGAAATTGCCGGTGCGACCTTCGAGATTGCGGAAGCGCGGAGCGAATCGGAAGCTTCTCCGCACTACCTCCATGCTTATGTTCCGGATGCGGATGCGGCGTATGCGAAAGCGATCGCAGCCGGCGCTACAGGAGTAACGCCTCCAAACGATGCGCCATACGGCGATCGCGCCGCCACCGTCAAGGATCCTTTCGGCAACACCTGGTTCCTCGCTACGTACCTCGGCGCCAGTGAAACGAAGCCATAACGCCGAATGCTCGGATTCGAAGACTGCTTAGTTTAGAGGTTAGAGGAAGGAGTTTTTCCCGCTTCCGCTTCGGCTTCCGCGCGCACAAATCGCCGCATCCCGTTGATGGCTGCTTGTGCCAGATGCACTTGTGCTTGAATATCTTTCACCGATTGATGTTCTTCTTGCGTAAGCGTGGGGTTGTCGCGCAAAAGCTCGGCATAACCCAGAATCGCGGTCAACGGATTGCTGATTTCGTGGGTCGCGCCGGAAGCCAGGCGGCCTAGGGCGGCCATTCTTTGAGAGCCCAGAATCTGCTTTTGCACCAACTTGAGGCTTTCCAGGGAAGATTCCGTCAAACCGAGCAAGCGCAAAAGCTCGCGGTCCATCGAAGAGAGCTTGAGGAATGTCAAAGTCCCCAGAAATAGCATCGCCCCGAAGATCAGCCGGAGGCGGAAAATAGCAATCGGCTGCGGAGTGTCGTGATCAAAAACCGTGGCAATGGCGAGAAGAGGAAGTGAAATCACCCCTACCATCGCGAGCCGGGCGCTCCACAATCCCCGGTTGCGCAGAGATAGGTCGGATTCTCCTGTTTGCGATTCGAGATTCCCGCCCAGAGCCGCGGCAACCGTAAGCAAGGCAAGGGAAAAGCCCCAAGGCACGTCATAGAAACTCCCGGTGTAGTACAAACCCCGATCAATAAAAACATTTTGCAGAAGACTCCCGGCGGCAAATGCAGTCAGGGCAAAGAAGAATTGCGCGTAGAACGTTCTCCAGGAGCCTTTGCTCTTCACATAGAGCGCTCCCACTGCCACCAGCGCTGCGCAATGTTCCGACAGAGCGAGAACGTAGTACGCCGGGTTGTAATCGGGATAGCTTTTAATTACCAGTTGCCAGGGCAAGGCAAAATAGAGGTACAGGCACACCCACCAGAAGAGCAGAAGAAGAAAGTCCAGGCGGCGAAATCGCAAATCCCCGGCAGCGCCATCGGCATGAGGTCTCAGCGTGAACGACGCCAGCGTAGGAACCAAAGCAAGAAGAAAAAGTCCATCCCCTGCTATCGGATTAGGTGCGCTTCGGCGCAGCACAACATCGTAGTAGAACCAGACTGCCTGCGAAAGAAACAGGATGCCGAACCCAGCTTCGATCAAGGCCCAGAACAATCGAACTGTTCCGTTGGATTGCCGCCGGTTGCTCCGAAAGGCAAGCATCACCAACAGCGCCAACAGACAAGGAATGGCGTCACCTAAGCCAGTTAGCATCGTACTGGTTTTCAGAAAGACTGCGGCAGCTATCTGGGCAATAACCAAACCCAACGTAATCCGCGTCCAGATTGTGTCAATCGCTCGAATCAATTCTGCTTCACCTATCACCGCAAGACGTCTAAAGAACTGCCTCCACAGGAGCAGCCAACACGGCTGGAAGCACTAGCCTAAACACCGCTCCGCCTTCTGGCCGATTTTGGCAGTCAATCTCTCCGCCATGCTGCCGGACGATTCCATAACACGTGCTGAGTCCGAGCCCCACCCCTTTGCCGACGGATTTGGTGGTGTAGAACGGCTCAAAAACGCGCCGCGGCTCTTTCAGACCTGAACCTGTATCCATGAATCCGATCTCGATGTGCTCCTGCACCGCTCTGATAGCGATGGTGAGATGTCCCGCTTCGTTTCCTTCCATCGCATCGATCGCATTCGCGATGAGATGCAGAAAAACTTGAATCAGCTGATTCGCGTCTCCTTCGACCATAGGTATAACGTCCTGCTCTTGAATCTCCACTCGTACCGTGTGCCTGCGTCCCGCGCGCGTCAAGTTCACGGCGCTTTCCAGCAACGGCCGCACATTCAACGAAGAGCGATGTAACGGCGTCTCTTGCGCGAAGCTGAGCATGTTCTCCACCAGGCTATTCGTTCGCCGAGCCGCCTCGCCGATTTTTGCGGTCATCCTTTGCCGATTTCCATCGCCTGTGGAGCGCGAGCTTAGAGTCTCGACGTTTTTGCCTACCGTGGCCATCGCGTTATTGATCTCGTGCGCCACGCGTGCCACAAGCTTCCCCAACGAAGCCATCTTTTCGTTCTGTACCAGTTGGTTCTCGAATCGCTTCAGATTCGAATAGGCAAGCGACGCGTCTCCCAAGTAGCCGGCGAGTTTGAAATTGAGAAGATCTTGCTTCAGCAAAAGCAGAATCGTCAGAAGCAGCATCGTGAACAACGTCAGCAGAATGCGAAAATGGCGCACCGCATCCTGCATATCGCCATTCGTTACCAGCCAGAGCCCGATCGCTGGGGTCGAGAGCGTCGCAATCATGGAAAGTCGCGCGGACCAAAGCACGGTTCTTCGGTTCGGGCGGCTCTCGTTTGCAGGCTGCTCGGAGGTTTGTGTATCACCCGTTTGCGATTCGACGTCACAGGTGATCGCCGTAATGCAGAACCAGGCCATCGCTCCCGTCAGCGGCACATCATAATAGCTGCCCGTAAAATAACGGCCGGAGCCGATGGCGCGGTTGATCAGGAAGGAAGCGATATCGTAAAGCGCCATGGCGCCTAGAAACTGAAAGTAGAAGCCGCGCCAGCGCCCTCGGCTCCGATAAGCCACCACGGCCAGGACAATCAGAAATACCTGGTTGCCCACTGCATCGACGATGTCAGACTGGCTGTTGTAAGTCGCCAAATCGTTCCCCGCGAGTAGATAGGCCATGGCCCCAAACAAATAGACATACGTCCAATAGACGAGCAGGGAAGTAAGGTCGAAAAGCCCCAAGAGGCGGGGACGATCGGAGCTTTCGTCGCTGGGCTCGAGGGCCAGCGCGGCAAGCATCGGAACAAGTTTGATGAAGAGCAGGAACTCCCCGATTGGAACCGACGGAACGGGCTGGTTTAACCACACCTCATAGTAGACCCACAAAAACATGTTGACCGACCACATCCCGAACCCTAGCGCCATCAAGAGCCAGAAAGCCCGCGGCGTACCGCGAGTGGAAATGCCTTTCCAGGCGAAGAAAAGACTCGCTGTCGTGAGCAGGAATAATTGGGTCAAATCCCCGAAGGAGGTAAGTGCGTAGCTTGGCCGGCCGCGAAGCGAGGCGCCAGCGAGGAGGACCGGCAGAAGAATCGCCAGAGCCACGAGAGATCTTTTGCTGGCGGAACTCCAGCGGCTTGCGTTGATGTGAGGTTGTTCGGCCGCTTCCTGCACACGCTCACCTATCCGGGCCAAGTATGACTGTCCCGTGTCATGCGTTCCTGCTACAAAACGACGTCGTAATGGGCCGATACCGCCCTTCCAAGGGCACGCGCCCTAAGAGGGAAGCAGTTCATCCTGGACTGGTCTCTATTTTGCTTGCTCTGGCGCCCTCATCAGGAACAATTGTTTGGGTGAGTCGCACAATGAATACACGCAGAAGAGGAAGGAACGATTCACCACGGTCGCTGGTTATGCAGTTCTGAAGCCGAAAGTAGCAGACAATGCTAAGTCGTAACGCAGGCGGAAGCCGGATGGCACGCTGGCAACAGCTTGACACGCCGTTCCCAATCTCAACTCCTGGCGTGTCCGGCAGCTTTCCAAGTCTCGCGGAATTCCTACCCCCACGTACGCAGCCCGATGATTCCCCAGTAGGCAAAGTACGCAACGGAGATTAGAAGCGCGAGGATGACAGCCATCGAAAACCTTCGGACAGCCGTTCGCGCGCCTTCTTTCGGTGCGCGCCACAAGGAAACGGCACCTGCAAGTGTGGAGAGTGCATAGACCACAGTCGCCAGAAAGAAGGAAGCGGACCACACCGTCAGATTTCCCATCCTTGGAATTAGATCATCGCTGGCCGCGGTGAAGATCACCACTACCGCTAGCAAGCTCAGCACTGCGATGAGTGGCCACAATCGCATGCCACGCTCCGCAGGACGGCGGCGTGTTTTGCTAATCCCGCCCAGGATCCAGAACGGTGCGTACAAGAGGACCAGAATGGCCGCGAGGACAAACCAGCAAGTGAGAATGATCTCGGAGACCGCGAACCACGCAGGGATGCGCTTTATCGTCTGCTCCCCGGCGCCGATCTGAATGAATTGGCCTTCCGCGTTTGGCGCGAGCAACTCAACCGTGGCTATGGGAGATGGCGTCCCTTTTTTGCGGTCCGAACGGAATTGTGTGTCCGTCACAGGAACGAAGACTATATTTCTCTCTCCTATATTGCTAAGGAGAAGTTTGCCGTCTTCAAAACGGACTCGCACTATTCCCAATACGTGTTCGAGGAAATGAGTAAGCTCCGAGCGCGTCGAGTCTGGCTGGTACCACCCAGCGTACGCGGCAGCGTTGGCAGGTAACGCCGCGACAGGCGGCGGTGTCGGTTTCGGTAGGTTGCGCGTCATGTAAGCGCGAATGGTCCCGCCGATCTTTCCAAATGAGCCGCCATTTGCTGCGTTGATGCTATAGAAATAGCCCACGCCATATTCGGGCATATAGGCCATTTCGGTCAGGCCACCTGCGACACCTCCGTCGTGACCGTGGTACACGAAGCCCTCGTTGATGCTCCAGTAGTTACTCAAGCCATATCCAGCCTTCAATCCTTCTTGTGCCGCCCACGTGCGCGTCGGCATTTCCATACGATCAATCGAAGCGGATGGAATCACTTCCACGCCGTTCACAGTCCCGCGATTGAGATAGAACTGGACGTAAGCCGCCATGTCCTTTGCGGAAGCATTAATCGAGCCCGCTGGACGATATTCCACGTTCCAGTAAGGATAGGTGGTCTTTCCGTCGGCGTGATAGAGGTTGGTCAGCATTCCTGAAGTCGGCTTAAAATAGGTTGCCGTCTTCATTCCGATGGGATCGAAGAAATTTTTGCCAACGTAATCTTCGAATTTTTCACCGGTAATCTTCTCGACGATGTACGCGGCCACTGCAGGCCCGGAGTTGCAGTAGGCCATGCGAGTGCCGGGCCGCCAGCGGGAAATGCGAGAGTGGTGATCGTAATCGAGCGCGTCGCGCAAGGGTAGGGCAGGGTCGTCTTTGGCGTACTCGCGCAAGTGCATATCGTCCCAGCCAGTGGTGTGCTCCAGGAGATCAACGACACGAACGGGGTCCGTTGCCTCCCAGCTATTCTCAAACCACACCTCGGGGGCCAGTTTGTGAACTGAGTCTTGCAGCGAAAGTTTGCCCTCATTCGACAGCTTCAAAATCGAGAGCGATGCGAAGGCCTTGGACGTCGAGCCGATTCGGAACTGCGTGTCCGCAGTCGTGGCGCGGTTGGCGGCTACGTCCGATTTTCCGAGCCCTGCAACCCATTCGGGGCCGTCGCGGTGCACGATCGCGACGGACACGCCCGGTGTATGCGTGTCTTCGAGAATCTTTTCCAATTGCTTCCGGAGTTCTGGAAGGGACTGCGCCGGTTTGGCGGCGTCCTCTTCCTTGGTTTGAGCAAAACAGGCAGTGGCGAGCAGGCTGAAAAGCGCGAGCCGGATTATGGTTTTCACGCTGGGCATTCTCCTCTCGAAAGGCCCACATCGGCAAGAGGATAAACCTTTTTTTGACCTTCCCCTTCAACCTGCCGCCGGCATGAAACTTTTCCTGCCTCTTATCGCAATCGTTCGATTCGGATGGAACCTTTCGGGGTGCTCAGTCGTTTCTCCTAGCGACGTCCGCGAGGGGACAACTATGGAAACTTTCTGGAAAGACCTGCGCTACGCGTTTCGCATGCTCTGGAAGAGTCCCGGCTTCACGCTCATCGCCATGCTCGCCCTCGGTCTCGGCATTGGCGCCAACACCGCCATCTTCAGCGTTTTCAATGGCGTGCTCTGGCGGCCTCTCCCCGTCAATGACCCTCAGCAGCTCGTCGTCCTTGCTTCCAAGACGCCTGGTTTCGACTTTCCTCTTAACCTTTCTTATCCGGACTTCCAGGACTATCGAAACCTTAAGACAGTTTTCTCCGACCTCATTGCGTATAGCCCAGACCCCGTGAACTTCGGCACCGAGGGACGTCCCGAGCGCGCTTGGTGCGAAATGGTCAGCGGCAATTACTTTTCAATGCTTGGCATCGACGCGATCCGAGGCCGCACGTTTGCCGCGGATGAAGGCTGGGTCCCCGGAAAAGACCCGCTCGTGGTCCTCAGTTACAAATTTTGGCAAAAGCGTTTCGGCGGTGATTCCGCCATCGTCGGCCAGACCGTTCTGGTCAACAACCACGCGTTCACCGTGATCGGAGTCGCACCTGAAAGTTTTCGTGGAGCGTACTACTTCCTGGAGCCGGACTTCTATATTCCCCTGGCGACCATGGGTCTTCTCGACCCGAACCAGGCTGACGATCTCAACAAGCGCGGCGCCTCTTTCCTTCGCGTTCTTGGCCGGGTACAGCCCGGCGTGACTGTCGCACAGGCGATGGCGGCCGCCGAGCCGCTTGATCATCATTTGGCTCAGGAATTCCCGGATTCTCACAAAGGTATGTCGTTGCTGGTTATACCGGAACTCAAAGCCCGCCCGGAGCCCGGATTAGTGGCGGGTTTCATGTCCACTGCGGCCCTCGTCTTCATGCTGCTCGTTGGACTTGTCCTTCTCATCGCTTGTGCCAACGTCGCCAATCTCATTCTCGCCCGCGCTAACGGCCGCAGAAAAGAATTTGCCACTCGCACCGCTCTCGGCGCTACCCGCGGGCGAATGGTCCGCCAAATGTTGACGGAGACTGTCCTGCTGTCTGTCTTCGGAGGCCTTCTCGGGCTCGTCTTCGCACGTTGGGCTGCCTTAGCGCTGATGTCCGTGCGCATCCCCACCGACATACCACTGAAATTGTTTGATCTGCGCATGGACTGGCGAATCTTTATGTTCACTTTTCTGGCCGCTCTCATAACCGGAATGGTCGCCGGTTTGGTTCCTTCACTGCAGGCCTCACGAACGGATTTGGCGGACACGCTAAAGGCTGGTGGGCGTTCCGGGGGAGCGTCTGCGGGCCATCATCGCTTTCGCAATGCGCTGGTTGTTGCGCAAGTTGCGGTTTGCATGCTTCTCCTTGCCTGCGCCGGCTTTTTCATTCGCAGCCTCCGGAACTCGGCCAACGTGGACATGGGCTTTCGTGTCGACCACACGCTTCTGATGTCCATGGATGTTGGCCTGCAAGGCTATAGCGAAGAGCGCGGCCAGCGGTTTTTCAAGCAACTTACCGAGCGTGTGCGCTCGCTGCCCGGCGTACGCGACGCGGCCATCGCTTCCTATATCCCCATGGGCAATGACGACTCGCTTGACAATATTTTCCCTGAAGGACAGCCGAACGACGACAAATCAAAAATGCAATCTACTTTCGACGACAGCGTCCAGCCTGGTTACTTCCGCACTGCTGGTACTCCTGTAATCCAAGGCCGCGAATTTACCGAAGCCGACAACGCCACCGCTCCCCATGTCGCCGTCATCAATGAGACTTTCGCCAAGGAAATATGGCCTGGCCAAGATCCCATCGGCAAAGTGTTTCGCACGAAGAAAGACGGCCCACCCATTCAGGTCGTCGGCCTCACACGCACCGGCAAATATCTCTTTCTTTACGAAAAGCCGCAGCTTTACGCTTATTTTCCCTTGGCGCAGAGCTACAACTCCGGCGCCAATCTGTTCGTCTACACGGAGGACAATCCGCAGCGGCTTGTCGCTGCCGTCCGCGATCAAATCCGCCAGATGGATGCCGGTCTGCCTGTGTTCAATGTCACTACCATGGACGAACAGGTGCAATACGGTAAGGCTCTCTTTCCCGCACGCCTCGGTGTCATGTTTGTCGGCACCTTCGGTGTTCTCGGATTGATTCTCGCCTCGGTCGGGGTCTACGGCGTCGTTTCCTATTCCGTCAGCCAGCGCACGCAGGAGATTGGCATTCGCACAGCGCTAGGAGCACAGCGCTCGCACGTGTTGGGCATGATTCTCAAGCAGGGAATGCGCATGGCGATAATTGGGACTGCCGTGGGGATTGTGCTTTCGTTCTTACTTTTTCGTGGCTTGGGCTCCATGCTCTACGGAGTCAAATCCACCGACTTCGTAACTCTTTCGGCCGTCTCCGCGTTGCTTCTTTTCGTGGCGTTCGTGGCGAGCTATATTCCTGCTTTTCGCGCCACGCGCGTCGACCCGGTCGTTGCTCTGCGCGAACAATAACGCTGGGGGACATCTTAAGCGGCGCTATTTTACGCTGACATCCTCTTTCAATTTTTCATAAGTGGAGGCGGTCATAACTTTTTTGCTGACAAGCTCATGCTTGTCTTTGTAGGGACGACCCGCGATGATGCGCTTAGCCTCGTGCTTTCCAATGCCCGGCAATCCCGTTAGGTCGTCTTCGCTGGCGGAGTTCAGGTCAATCGTTTGCTTTGTGCCATTTTCCCAGCCTTCTTTTGCGCCGTCGACGGCCGCTTTCACAGCGCGCCCCGCTTCTTCCACTGCGGGCTTGGCTTGAGCCGCAGCTTTCGCGGCTTCCTCTCGAATCGTCTTTTCGCGCTCTGCTGAATCGCCTGAACAACCACCCACCAGGGTCGCCGCCGTTAGCGCTATTCCCGCTATTCCAAGCCACTGACGCATGTTCATCACCTCTCTCTGCTGATCCTTACTATCCTGTACGTCTCAGCGGCCTCCTGTCTATCCTCAATTTCCTTTATTTCTTTTATTTCTGCCCTTTCAAAAATGTCCCCTTCTCCAAATCCTTAAAGGCTTGCTGCAACTGCTCCTGCGTGTTCATCACGATTGGTCCGTACCATGCCACTGGCTCTTCGAGCGGCTTGCCGGACACGAGCAGGAAGCGAATCCCCTCGTCGCCCGCTTGAACGACAACCTCATCCCCGCGGTCAAACAGAACCAGCGAGCGGTTGTCGGCTGCTACAGGAGGAGCGGTGTCTAGCCATCCGACAGCTTCGGTCGGCACAGCGAGAGGTTCCGACGCGTTGCAAAATTTCCCCGAGCCTGCGAAGACGTAGGCGAACGCATGGCGCGTTGTGCCTACCGGGACAGTTTTTCTACGTCCAGGCGGCACGGACACATCCAGATAGATCGGATCCGCGGCAATGCCATCTACCGGCCCGCTCTTTCCCCAAAAATTTCCGCAAACCACGCGGACATGTGTACCGTCGTCGTCCTTTATTTCCGGAATTTCCGGCGATTTCACTTCCTGGTAGCGCGGCGTTGTCATTTTCAGCGACGCCGGCAGATTCGCCCACAGTTGAAAGCCGTGCATGCGTCCCGCGTGGTCGCCCTTGGGCATTTCCTGATGAATGATGCCGCTGCCTGCGGTCATCCACTGAACGTCACCAGAGGCAATCTCGCCGTGGTTGCCCATGCTGTCGCCGTGCTCGACGGTACCTGCGAGCACGTAGGTTATGGTTTCGATGCCGCGGTGAGGGTGCCACGGAAAGCCGGCGAGATAATCTTCGGGGACGTCGTTGCGAAAATCGTCGAGCAGGAGGAACGGATCGAAATCCGTGGTGTTGCCGAAACCAAATGCGCGGCGCAAATGAACGCCTGCTCCTTCCACTGTGGGCTTGGCTGCTACAAGTCGCTTGACGGGTCGTATGGACATTTTGCTTTCCTCCTGCGATGCGAGCATTGGATGCATGTCGAGACCCTTCCGGCGCTGCAGAAAGGGCGGGGCGAGCCCCGCCCCTACAACTTACGAATCTGATTCGGCCGTTCTCAACTGTCTCCGTAGACAGGGACGCTTGCGCCTTGGATCAATTTTGCGTCGTCGCTGCACAAGAACAAGATGACGCGCGCGATTTCTTCCGGCTTGGGCCATTTCGCAAAGTCGGCCTTGGGCATCGCTTTGCGGTTCGCGGACGTATCGATGATGCTCGGCAAGATCGAATTGGCGCGAACGCCGGTGCCTTTCAGATCCGCTGCCAGGCAATCGATCATGGCGACCGCAGCGGCTTTCGATGCCGCATAGGCCGACGCTCCGGCGGCGTGGTCCACCGCGGCTTTGGATGCTACGTTTACGATGGCTCCGCTTCCTTGCTTGACCATGACTCGCGCGGCCGCTCTCGCCAGTACAAATCCCGCGCGTAAGTTCAGCGCGAGCTGTTGCTCAAACACTCTAGTTTCCAGCTCCCACAGTTTCGTTCCACCGGCATAGCCTCCGACGGCGTTCACCAGACAATCCAGCCGGCCGTGCCGCTCGACAATGCCGTCAATCAATTTGCTGACCGCTACTTCGTCTGTAACATCGACCTTAAATCCATTCAGCGAAGCGCCGTCCGCGGCTACCAGCTTCGCGCTGGCCGCGCTCTTTAAGTCGTCCAAATCCCCCGGCCGCTGAAACGTGACGATCACGCGCGCGCCCGCTTCGACAAACGCCAAACTCACGGCGCGTCCCAGCCCGCCCGTGCCGCCTGCCACCAGAACGACTTTGCTTTGTGTGCCCATGACATCATCTTCTTACGTTCGAGGGCGTATGTCGACCTGATGCAGGGGTACAGGTCTGGGGCCCAGTATCCACCGAGGTCAGATGGCTGTGCAATGGATGACAAAGGTAGACCCGGTCCATTGGCCAGTGCCGCTTTGGAACGTACTGGTCTTTGGTTCATCTGATGGGGCGGCGCATCGCTCGGTAAGCTTCTTGAGGGCTCGGGGTGTGGGCGGGCCGAGGAGGGGCGATGTTGCGCAATCGATTGCTTATTCTGATGGGGGTAGGTCTTCTGGCGGCTTCGGGGGCTTGGGCGGACGACGTGGGGTACGTTGACTGCTCGAAGAATGCGGATGCGGCGCAGGTTTTCGGAAAGCCGAGGAAGTCTCCCGATGTGGTTGCCTCGTTGCCTTGCGGGGAACGGTTTACGATTTTGGTTTATGGATTTTACTTTTCACGGATTCAGACGAAAGATGGGCAGATTGGGTACATCTTTTCGAGCTTGATCGTGCAGGATCGCGGAGTAACCTCGCTGCAACAGGTGGCTTCCGCGCAGCCTGCGGGACAGAAGGCGGGGCAGCAGAGCGCGTCTTTGCAGGTGGCTGCGGAAAAGACCAAGATTCCGCGCCCGGCACCTTTCGATCCGCAACCTGCCGCGGCACAGGTTCAACCGGCGGTGCCTCAAGCACAAGCGGCACAACCAGCAGAGGTGGTGATTGGCTCGGCGCAGACGGGGGCGGCCGAACCGGCGGTGTCTGCAGCAGCGACAGCGGATGCAAAACCAGGATCGACGAATGGCACGGCAACGGCAACTGCGGCCACTCAGCCGGCTGCGGACCAGCCTTCCGCTCAGCCTACTTCAGCTCAACCAGCAGTAACGACGACACCTGTATTCACCGCACCGCCGACGGCTCCTACGACGCCGAATGCGGATGCGGCGGAGGCGGCTGGCAGTGCGACGCAGCCTGCGGCGAATGCTTCGGCGGACGCGCAACCTGCGGCCGCTCAACCAGCCGCACAGCCGGAGCCGCCAGCAGCAGCACCTGCACCGGCACAGCCTGCCCCAATACAACCAGCGCCTTCGATTCGGCCGGTTGACACAAGAGATCGGTGGGAGAAACCTCAGCCGAGCGGCCGCCAGGCACCTTTGTTGGAAGTTTTTGGAGGGTTCGCATTCGGGCGGATGGCCGGCGGCGGACCGGGCAGCAACTTGGTCGGTGCGTTGGGTTCCTTCGGCTGGAACGCAAACTCCTGGCTGCAAGTCAGCGCCGACACCAGCTACAACCTGGAGACGAACGGGAACACCAAGACTGTGCTTTATGGAAACCACTATGGGCCGCGCTTCTACTACCGTAGGCGAAACCGTTGGAATCTGACGCCGTTTGCCGAAGCGTTGATCGGTGGATCGGCCGAAAAAACGACAATCAGCGGCACCGGCGGCTCGGTGACATCCACCGGCAGCCAGATTTCTTACAAATTTGGCGGCGGATTGGATATGCGCCCTTCACGCCGATGGGAAATCCGCTTGTTCGACGTGGACTACTATCGGACCGCGTTTGGCACGAATACTCAGCAGAGCAACTACTGGATTTCGGCGGGAGTTGTGCTGCGGCTGTTCGGTGGCGGAAACGAGTAGGGGACTGAAGGAAGCGAGTTCGGACGGACCAGGCCGGCGGAGTTTGCGCGGGCGACGTGGTCCGTCTCGGTTTTGGGAGGCAGTATGAGAAAGGCGTGGATATTGGTGGCGGCGGTGGTGTTGGCGGGAATTCCTGCTTTGGCGAAAGAGCCGCAGGCGGGGACGATTGTTTCGGAGAGTTCGGTGGCCTGTGGGTCGCAGGTCAACAAGAAGAAACAGACGGCGGACTTGCTGTGCCAGGAATATGTAATCCGGACGGAGACGACCGAGTATCACGTGCGCCAGGAGAAGCCCGCGGATAAGGCGCTGATTCCGGTGAACACGAGCGTGGAGTTCACGCTGGATAAAGATAAAATGAAGTTTAAGGCGGACGGGAAGAAGTACGAATACCTCGTGGTATCCGAATCGGCGGCGCCTGCGACGGCGGCCACTGCGACGCCGAAACCCTAACGGCCTCCACTTACTCGAAAACCGAAGTTCAAATCTCCAGGATTACCGGCAGGATGAGCGGGCGCTTGGACGTTTGCTTATTGATGTAGCGCTTCAAGTCGACGCGAATTTTTTCCTTGATGACGCCCCAGTCGGATTTTTCCTCGGCATTGGATTGCTCGACGGTTTTCAGGATGACTTCGCGGGCACCGGCGATAAGTTCCTGGCCATTGTCGCTGAACATTCCGCGCGTGACGATTTCCGGTTGAGATTCCATTTTGCCAGTGTGCTTGTCGATGGCGATGATGGGCACGACGATGCCATCTTCGCTTAAATGCTTGCGGTCGCGTATCACCACTTCTTCGATTTCTTCGAGAGAGCCAGAATCGACGCAAACGCGGCCGGCGGTTACCGGGTCGCGGCGGCGAACTCCGTCATCAGTGAATTCGATGCACTTGCCATTTTCGAGAAGCAGGATTTCGCCGGAGACGCAGCCGAGCTGATGGGCGAGCGCGGCGTGACGGAAGAGATGGCGATATTCGCCGTGGACGGGAATGAAATATTTCGGCTTGACGAGTTGCAGAACTAATTTCTGTTCTTCCTGACTGGCGTGGCCGGAAACGTGGATGGTGCCGGCCGAATTGTCGTAATAGACGAGGGCGCGGCGGCGGAACATGTGGTCTAGCATGCGGAAGATCGCTTTTTCATTGCCGGGAATGATGCGGGCGGAGAGGATGACGCTGTCATTTTCGTCGACGGTGACGAAGCGATGGTTGTCGACAGCGATGCGCGAAAGGGAAGACATCGGCTCGGCTTGGCTGCCGCTGGCGAGAATGACGATGCGCTTGGGATCAAAGTTGCGAATGTCTTGCGGGCGAACGACCATGCCGTCGGGAATGCGCAAGTAATTCATGGAGTGCGCGATCTCGACGTTATCAACCATGCTGCGGCCGACGAAGGCGACTTTGCGGCCGACACGTCCCGCGACGTCGATGACTTGCTGGATGCGATGGATGGAGGAAGCGAAACAGGAAAGGATGACGCGGCGCGGAGCCGAGCGGCAGAGTTCTTCGATGCGCGGAACGATAGCGCGTTCGGAGGGCGTGAAGCCGGGGCGCTCGACGTTCGTGGAGTCGCTGAAAAGGGCGAGGACGCCTTCAGCGCCGTAGCGGGCGAAGGCGTGGAGATCAAAAGGGGCGCCGTCGACGGGAGTTTGGTCGATCTTGAAATCGCCAGTATGAATGATGACGCCAAGGGGAGTGCGGACGGCGAGGGCCACGCAGTCGATGGTGCTGTGCGTGACATTGATGAACTCGATTTCGTAGGGGCCAATTTCGACGAGGCGACCTGGAAGGACTTCACGAAGAGTCGTGGAATCGAGAAGGCCGGCTTCTTCTAGACGCTTTTTTACGAGTGCAAGCGTGAAGCGTGTGCCATACACGGGAACATTCAGGTCGCGAAGAATGTAAGCGAGGGCGCCGATGTGGTCTTCGTGGCCGTGAGTGAGAACGATGGCGCGAACATGTTGGCGATTTTGCTTGAGGTAGGTAATGTCGGGAATGACGAGGTCGACGCCGAGGAGTTCGGATTCGGGGAACATCATGCCGGCGTCGATGACGAGGATGTCGTCACCGAGACGAAGGACCATCATGTTCATTCCAAATTCGCCGAGACCGCCAAGGGGGATTGCCAGTAGGGACTGCGTAGACTTACTCAAAGATAGGTTATCTCCGTAACGTGCTTAGGAATCGTATCACAGTGGCACGCTAGCCGCCGTTTGCGCTTAACGATCGCTGGGGCTGAAGAGGTGAGCGATGAAGACAAGCAATACCGCGCCTACTGTTGCAGCTGCTAGCGAGTAGAGGAAACCTCCGCCGTAAATTTTCAGGCGCATGAAAATCCAGCCGCCGATGAATGACCCTACGACGCCAAGAATGATGTCGGTAATGCAGCCGAAGCCCCGGCCGCGCGAGATTTTCCCGGCGAGCCATCCGGCGATGAGGCCGATCAGGATCCAGCCCCAGAAGCCAGTCGGGAAATAGATGGCGACGCCGTTGGTTTCGAAGAGGGCGCTGAGTAGCGAGACGGCAGTTATTGCGGAGCAAATAGCCAACATTCAGCCTCCAAAGAACTATGATGCGTTTTGAGAAAGAAATGGTCCGGAGGAGTTTAGCAGACGAGTTGATATTGCGTCATGCATTGCAGGAGCTTGGCGGTTGGGCGGGAGGGACCCTTCGGAGCTCTCTTCGTTCCTCAGGGCAAGCAGGGTAAACAAGCACCTCCCCTACAGAGCGGCAGACGCGGGTTGCTGCTGCGTCATGCAATGGATGGTGCCGAGGCCGAGGACCAGATCGCGGCAGTGAATGCCGATAATTTCGCGAGTGGGGAAAAGTTTCGCGAGCGTGTTTAGGGCGGTGCGATCGTTTGCGTCGTTGAAGGTGGGGACAAGGACGATTTTATTGGCGATGTAAAAGTTGGCGTAGCTGGCGGGGAGGCGTTGACCATCGAAGAAAACTGGGCTGGGCATGGGGAGCGTTTCGACGTGTAAGGGGCGGCCGCCCTGGTCGCGCATGTTCTTTAGAAGAGCTAGATTTTCTTGAAGCGGAGCATAGTTGACGTCGTTTGGGTCATTCTCAACGACCGTGACTACTGTCGTGGGATCGACGAATCTAGTGAGGTCGTCGACGTGGCCGTGGGTGTCGTCGCCGGCAATGCCGTTTTTTAGCCAGAGAACATTTGTTACGCCGAAATAGTTTTTGAACACTTCGGCGTAGTCATCGCGCGTAAAACCGGGATTGCGCTCTTGCGTTTTGCTGAGGAGGCATTCCTCGGTGGTGAGAAGCGTGCCGAGACCGTTGACGTCAATGCTGCCGCCTTCGAGGACGACGCGGCGCCCTTTGTGAATGGGTTGCCAAACGCGGCGCATGAGTTTCTTGTTTGCGGCGGAAACGACAGCGGCGTCTTTTTTGTGATTTTCATATTTGGCCCACCCGTTGAAGCGCCAGCTGGTGTAGCTGACTTCGTCGGCGGGATTTTTCACGCAGATGGGACCGGAGTCGCGCATCCAACCACGATCGGTGGGGACGCGGAAAAAATCCACTGCTGCGAGATTGGCGCCGGATTTTTTCATGATGGTGCGGACGCGGGCTTCGGCTTGGCGATTTTCGACAAGAAGATAGACACGCTCGACTTGGGAGAGATGGCGGACGATTTCGGCAAAGGCCCAGGGGATGGGAGAAAATTTGCCGGGCCAGTCGGTTAGTTCGTGAGGCCAGCCGAGCCAAGTGGCTTCCTGAGGTTCCCATTCGGCGGGCATGCGGAAACCTTCGGCGTGCGGCATCGATTCGTTTTTCGATTTGGGCATACGGTTCGGTGTGGACACAGGTTTTTTAACACAGAGGCCGCTGAGAGCACAGAGAAGAATTATTCGCCGAGCCAGCGATTAAGGATGGGCTGGTAGGCGTCAATGCGTCGGTCGCGGAGGAAGGGCCAGTTGCGGCGAGTCTCCTCGGATTGCGCAGGGTCGCATTCTACTATCAGGATTTCTTCTTTGTCGTTCGAGGCTTCGGAGAGGATGCGGCCGAAGGGATCCGCAACGAACGAGTTTCCCCAGAACTCGAGGCCGGGATCGCCTTTTTCTGGTTTGCCTTCGTAGCCGACGCGATTGACTACCGCGACGTAAACGCCGTTGGCGATGGCGTGGGCCCGCTGGATGGTGCGCCAGGCGTCGAGTTGGGCCGCGCCAAATTCAGCTTTCTCGTGGGGATGCCAGCCGATGCTTGTCGGATAGAAAATGACTTGCGCGCCTTGCAGAGCGGTGAGCCGCGAACCTTCCGGATACCATTGATCCCAGCAAATCTGCACGCCGATGCGGCCGTAGGCGGTATCGAAATTCGGGAAACCAAGATCGCCGGGAGTGAAATAAAATTTCTCGTAATAGAGCGGATCGTCGGGAATGTGCATCTTGCGGTATTTGCCGAGGAGCGAGCCGTCGGCATCGAGGACCGCGCAAGTATTGTGGTAAATGCCAGCCGCGCGGCGTTCGAAAAGGGAAGCGACGACGACAACATTGTTTTCTTTGGCGATTTTTGCGAGCGCTTCGGTGGATGGGCCAGGAATGGCTTCGGCGAGATTGAAAAGGTCGGCGTCTTCGGTGCGGCAGAAATATTCGCCGCGAAAAAGTTCATCCATGCAGATGATTTGCGCGCCGCGCGTGGCCGCTTCGCGGATTTTCTCGATGGCGCGCGAAAGATTTTCTTCGGCATTGGCGGTGCTGCGCATCTGAATCAAGCCGATTGTGAATTTCTTTGTCATAAAATTTAGTTTATCATGCTCGTAGAAACATTTTTTGTTGCGTTTTGTTCTTTCCTTCGGGACGCAATTGTAATATCAATCGTTACGAAAATAGATGGTTACGGCGTGGTGTGAGCTTCTGAAACGAAAAAGTAACTGAGGTTGAGGAGAAAAGATGGCAAAGCGGCAAGAAAAGACGGTCACGGGGCGCGTACTGCACGATCCGGTGAAGGATAAGTTGCGGCCGATGTTTCCGATTGATCTGTCGAAATGCCGCACTATCGACGAGTTAGTTCGCGCGATGGGAAACACGGCGTTTACGGGGCGGCAGATTGGAGATGCCGCGGACGTTTTGGAAACGATGGCGCGCGATAAAGATTGTTTTGTGGTGATGACGCTCTCCGGCGCACTTACTGTTGCGAAGATGGGTTTCATTTTTTGCGATTTGATCGAGAGCGGATTGGTAAAAGCCGTCGTTTCGACCGGGGCGCTGATGGCGCATGGGCTAGTGGAAGCTACCGGACATTCGCATTTTCGCTACGACCCGAAGATGGACGACAAGGAATTGTTCCACGCGGGTTACAACCGCGTTTACGATTCGCTCGAGCCGGAAGTGAATCTGGACCACGTCGAAGAAGTGATGGATGACGTACTCTCGAATTGGGACGCCGAAGAAGTGGCGTGTAGCTGGAAGATTCACCGCAAGATCGGCGAGACATTGCACAAACAAGGCGCAGGGCGGGGAATTCTGAAATCGGCGTATGAGCACAATGTGCCGGTCTTTGTGCCGGCGTTCAGCGATTCGGAGTTGGGCATAGATTTTGCGCTACAGAAAATCGCGCGGCTACAAGAAAAGAAGCCGCTGCTGCGATTCGATCCGTTTGAGGACTTCGAGAAATTCGCGGACACGATGCTGGCGACAAAGCGCATGGGGCTATTTACCGTCGGCGGGGGCGTTCCGCGGAACTGGTCGCAGCAGTTCGGAGTCTACGCGGAGCTTCTGGCGCGGCGTGGCTACAAGAAAATTCCGCTGAAGCGATACAACTACGGCGTGCGGATATGTCCGGAGCCAGTGCATTGGGGCGGATTGAGCGGCAGCACGTATACGGAAGCGGTGTCTTGGGGCAAATTTGTGCCGCCGGAAGAGGGCGGCAAATTCGCGGAAGTATTTGATGATGCGACAGTGGCATTGCCGCTGATCGTCGGGGCGGTGCTGGACCGCATTGGCTATTTCAAGCGCGAGAAGTAGCAGCGGTCCTTCCCCATATCGGCAGCCGCGCCCATTCGGGCGACCTAGTTAGATCGGAGGCAAAAAATGACCAAGACGGCGGAGGCGAGGAGCAAACCTTTATACGACGTGCACCCCGGCGTGGCGATGATGCAGAAATGGGTTGCGGAATTGAAGGTAAAGACCGGACGTTCCCTCGAGGAATGGATTCCGTTGGCGAAGAAGGAAGGGCCGAAGGAAGACAAGGCTCGCCGTGAATGGCTAAAGACGAAGCACAAGCTAGGAACAAACAGCGCTTGGTGGATTTCGGAGCGCGTCGACGGAAAGGGTGGCGAAGAAGACTCACCCGAAGTTTACTTGAAAACAGCGGTTGTGTATGTCGAAGAGCAGTACGCTGGGGCGAAGGAGAAATTGCGGCCGATTTATGACGAATTGCTCGATCTGGGGAAATCTCTGGGTGCGGATGTGAAAGCGTGCCCTTGCAAGACGATGGTGCCCCTGTACCGCGAGCATGTGTTTGCACAAATTAAGCCCACGACGAACTCGCGGATTGATTTGGGGTTTGCGTTGACTCACTACAAAGGGAAATTGCCAAAGAGAATCATTGATACGGGTGGATTAGCGAAGAAGGACCGGATCACGCACCGGATTCCGATTGAATCGGCGGAAGAAATCGACGCAGAAGTGAAAAAGTGGTTGAAAACAGCTTACGATTTGGATGCGAAGTGAGCTAGTCGTCTTCACCAATGAGAATGGCGGCGCCGAGGACGGTGGTCCACAGGCCGCGCTTGTCGCCGACGGCGGATTGTGTAACGTTCATGGTGCGAACAATTTTATTGGAGATGCGGTAGACCTCTTTTTTCTCGTCGAAACTCAAATCCGGATCAAATTCGACGTTTAGAGTCGTCGCGAGCATTTCCGCGGCGAGTTCTTCGGCGTATTCGCCGGCAACTTCTTCGGTTTCCCCGAAGGAGTGATGCTCGGAGAGATAGCCGTACATCAATTTATCGCTCGGGAGTGCCAAACCGATACTTGCGGCGATGAGGCGGTGTGCTTCCTTGGTGGAATTTTCGCTGATGACGGTGAAAGCCACCTGACCGGGCTTGATATGTTTCAAGCCTTCGCTGCGGGAAATCAATTTGCAGTTGGGCGGGAAGATCGAGGAGACGCGCACGATGTTACACGCGGCGATGCCTGCATTGCGCAGGGCGAGCTCAAAGCTCGAAAGTCTTTCGCGATGTTTTCCGACGCCTTTGGTGAGGAAGATCTTCTTAGCGACGAACGCCATGGTGCCGGGTTGTGGTGCCTCCGTGAGTGGAGTTACAGCGGAAATTTTTCCGCTGTTGAAAAATAACAAGAAGGTATTGCAGTGTCAAACGAATTCGCGGGTTTTTTGCGGCGAGCGGCGGCAAAAATGAATAAATTGTGACTGGAATCTCTGGGCGTGCTCAGGAATCGCCCGCGAGGTGCTGAAGCAGCTTGCCGAGGGGCTTGCAGAGCGCGAGAACTTTGCCCAAATCGTCGGCGGTGAAGTCTGGGCCGGCGTCTCTGGCACTGGCGCCTTTGCGGCTGACTTGAATGACGCCAACGACCTTGTCTCCGGACAAAATCGGAGCGCTGATCATTTTCTGGATGAGCTCGGAGCTTTCGCCGCCGATTTTCACGCCCTCGAAAACGGTGGCGTGACGGACGCTGGCAAAATTATTGATGATGTCCGGACGGCTTTCGCGGGCCGTTTTCGCAGCGATGGCGGAAGTGCTGGAAAGCGGGATAAAACCGACTTGTTTGAGCGATTCGGGCACGAGAAAGTGAAGATGGCGCCAGCGCGTGGAAACACCCATGAGGGCCACTTCATCGGGCTTTACGCCGAGATTTTTGGCGATGCGTTCCGCGATGCCGGGCAGGGATATCTGAGACGTGGATGCGGCGTCCGATTGAACGGCGTTGGCAATACGTTCCAGCTCCGAAACAAGGCTGAGGCTAGTGGTCATTGGATATCCGTTAGGCACGCGAAGTCTGCCAGGCGGGAGGAGCCGGGCGGATACCATCCGTCGTATCTTCATTTAAGCGAGAAAGCGCGTGAGGCGCAACGAATTTTCGGGCGGCGCGTGTCCGAGATAGGAACAGGCTAACTTGCATCGGTGTTTTCAACTGCCTATACTGAAAGAGCCGCGATTCTTCATCGCCCTTCAACAACTCACGCGGCGGAGAGGGCATGTCTGCTACGGCAACCCGGCCTGAAACCGACTATTTTCTTCGCAAGCTGCATTCTCTAACCGGCATTATCCCCGTTGGGGCATTTCTGGCGGAACATTTCTGGTCAAATAGTTACGCGCTCGTGAGTAGAGCGCAGTACGACGCGAAATCACTAGAGCTACAGACGATTCCGTTCCGTGTGGCCGTGGAATGGCTATTCATTTTTTTGCCGTTGCTCTATCACGGCGGATACGGGATCTATATTTGGTTGCACGGGAAGTCGAACGTCTCGGCGTATCCGTGGGTGGGGAACTGGCTGTACACCACGCAGCGTTATACCGGGCTGATTGCGTTTGCATACATCGGATGGCATTTATACACGGAACGATGGCTGACGCACGGCAGATCAACGTATGCCGACGTTGAGGATTTGTTGCAGAATCCTTTCGCGCTGGCGTTTATGTTTGTCGGTGTGCTCGCTTCGTCGTTTCACCTGGGCGTGGGCATTTGGAATTTCTTGTGCAAGTGGGGCCTGGCGGCGACGGCGAAAGCACAGCGTGCGGCCGGGGCGCTTGGGGCGATGGTGGGATTTGCGTTTAGCCTGGTGGGAGTATTGATTGTTTTGAGTTTTTGGTTGAACTGGCACCCTTTTGACTTCTACTTGAAATGAGACAGCCGAAAATCATTGTAGTGGGCGGTGGTCTGGCCGGCCTGATGGCGACGATTCGCGTCGCGGAGGCGGGCGTGCCGGTGGATTTGTTTTCGATTGTGCCGGTGAAGCGCTCCCATTCGGTTTGCGCGCAGGGCGGGATCAACGCGGCGAAAAATCAGAAAGGTGAAGGCGACACCACCTGGAAACATTTTGATGACACGATTTATGGCGGCGATTTTCTGGCGAATCAGCCGCTGGTGAAACGCATGTGCGAGGCGGCGCCGGGAATTATCGATCTGCTGGACCGAATGGGCGTGATGTTTAACCGCACGTCGGAGGGTTTGCTGGATTACCGGCGATTTGGCGGGACGCTCTATCACAGGACTGCATTTGCGGGTGCGACGACTGGTCAACAACTGCTATATGCGCTGGATGAGCAGGTACGGAGGCACGAAGCCGAAGACCGCGTGAAGAAATACGAGGGGCAGACGTTTTTGTCGGCAGTGATTGACCAAGGCGGCGTTTGCCGCGGTATTTGCGCCATGGATTTGCGGTCCATGGAAGTGAAAACGTATCCGGCGGACGCGGTGATTTTCTGCACGGGCGGGATTGGCGCGATTTTTGGGCGCTCGACGAATTCGGTGGTGTGTACAGGTTCAGCGCAGTCGGCGTTGTTTCAGCAGGGAGTCGATTATGCGAACGGCGAGTTCATTCAGGTCCATCCCACAGCGATTCCCGGCGAAGACAAGCTGCGGCTGATGAGCGAATCGGCGCGCGGTGAAGGCGGCCGTGTGTGGGTGCCAAAGAATCCGGCGGACACGCGCCCGGCGAAGAGCATCCCCGAAGCAGAGCGCTTCTATTTTCTTGAGGAGTGGTATCCGAAGTACGGGAATCTTGTTCCGCGAGATATTGCGACGCGCGCGATTCACCGCATCGTCTATCAGGAAAAGCTCGGCATTCGGGGGCAAGCGGCGGTCTATCTGGACGTCACGCATATTCCGAAGGAAGTGCTGGATCGTAAGCTGGAAGGCATTCTGGAGATTTACGAAAAGTTCCTGGGTGTGGACCCGCGGGAAGAGCCGATGAAGGTTTTTCCGGCGATGCACTACACGATGGGCGGCATCTGGGTGAACGCCGAAGATCAGGCCACGAATGTGCAGGGAATTTATGCCGCGGGGGAATGCGAATACCAGTATCACGGGGCCAACCGGCTGGGAGCGAACTCTCTGGTCTCCTGCATTTTCGGGGGAGGATTGGCGGGGCCGGCGGCGGTGAAATACGCTCGCAATTTGTCGAGCAGCGCAGAATCGACAAGTTCCGCAATTTACGAGGCGGAGCGCAAGCGCCAGGATGAGAAGAATCATGCGCTGATTTCGCCGGACGGCACGGAAAATCCCATGACGATTTGGCGTGAACTGGGCGAAGTGATGACCGAACACGTGACGGTGACGCGGATTAATAAGGATCTTCAAGCGGCGGACGCCAAGATTCGTGAACTTCAAGAGCGCTACGGCAGAATCAATCTGAGCGATCGAACGCGATGGTCCAACCAGACGTTAAATTTCGCGCGCGAACTGGGAAACATGCTTGTGCTCGCGCGCGTTGTGACGCTCGGCGCATTGCAGCGCAACGAATCGCGCGGGGCGCACTACAAGCCGGATTTTCCCGAACGCGACGATGCGAACTGGCTGAAGACCACGCGCGCCAAATGGGTGAATGGCGAAATCCAGCTGAGCTATGAACCGGTAGACATTTCGCAGATTCCGCCGCGCGCGAGGCGCTATGACGCGGCGAAGTAGGTTTAGGTTAAGGATGGCGCGATTCCGGAGGGCGCTTTCGACGGAGGTTCTTGCTTGGACGTTTTTGAGTTTCGCGGTTTTATCAGGAACCGTGCTGGCGAGCGCTCAATCGCGCTACCGAATTGCGGGGACCTACACAAACATAACCTACATCGAGGAAGCGGACGACGTGGTTGGTTATGAATTGAAAATCGTGCCAGCCAAAGAGAATAAATACGAGGGTGCACTGCAAATAGCGGAGGGCGTTCCCAGCGACGTTATGGTGGTAGACGTTCAAGCGAAGGGCAACAAAATTACCTTCGTAATCCCACCGAAGTACAAGCCGTTCGACGGCCAATTTTCTGGGGCCGTCGAGAAAGATGTCTTGAAAGGTGAATTTCGATTCAACAGTTGAGCTTCCGACAGGTCGCGCTAAAGCGAGGCAAGAGTTATTGGGATTGAGGGCGATCCGGGATTTCATGTGGGTACATTGGAGCGAATGAAGAGCAATGGCTGAAGCGAAGCAGGTGATTCTGCGAGTGAAGAGGCAGGTGAGTCCAAAGGGCACGCCTTATTGGGAAGAGTTTGCGTTGCCGTGGCGACCTGCGATGAACGTCATTATTTGTTTGCGAGACATTGCGGAAACGCCTGTAACGCGCGATGGCAAGAAGACCACCCCGATCAGCTATGATTCGAACTGCCTCGAAGAAGTGTGCGGCTCCTGCGCGATGCTCATCAATGGAAAAGCGCGGATGGCGTGTTCCGCGTTGGTCGATAAACTGGAGCAGCCCATTCGTCTGGAACCTTTCTCGAAATTTCCTGTGGTTCGCGATCTGGCCGTTAACAGGCAGTTCATGTTCGATAGCCTGAAGCGAGTCAAAGGCTGGATTCCCATCGATGGAACCTATGATCTCGGCGAAGGCCCGCGCATGGCTCCCGAGACGCAGGAGAAAGCCTATCCGCTGTCTCGTTGCATTTCCTGCGGAAGCTGCCTGGAAGTTTGTCCGCAAGTGAATGACAACAACAAGTTCATCGGCGCGGCCATCGTCAGCCAGGTTCGCCTCTTCAATATGCACCCGACGGGTGCGATGCATGCCAAAGAGCGCATTGCAGCGCTCATGGAGCCGGGCGGCATCCAGGACTGCGCGAACGCGCAAAATTGTGTGAAAGCCTGCCCGAAAGATATTCCGTTGACCGAGTCCCTCGCCGAAATGAACCGGCAAGCGTGGAAACAGGCGCTGGTTGGCTGGCTAATAGGGTAGAATCTCGCCGCACTCATTCTTCTGGAGGAATACATGCGTCAGGTCCGCGTCTCGCTGTTTGTCTGTTTGCTTGCCGGTGGGTTTCTGCTGACTCAGGTTGCGACGGGCGACGACATCGCCGATCGCGCGAAGAAGCTGCATTTTTCGTCGATCGTCCTGGATACGCATGACGACACGACGCAGCGTTTCTTTTCAAAAAGCTTCGACATTGGCAAGCGCAATCCCGATGGGCACATTGATATCCCGCGCATGCGCGAAGGCGGAATGAACGCGATTTTCTTTTCGATCTGGATTGATGGCCGCATCATGGGCCCGCCGGCGGTACAAAAAGCGATCGATCAAATTGATGCGGTGCATGAAAACGTAATCAAGTATTCGAAGGATATGGTGTTCTGCCGAACGGCAGAAGAAGTGCGGCGCGCGCATGCAGAAGGCAAAATCGCCGCGCTGATTGGCGTCGAAGGCGGCCACATGATCGGCAACGACATTCGCGTGCTGCGCATGTTCGGCGATCTGGGCGTGCGTTACATGACGCTCTCGCACTTTTACAACGATGAGTGGGCGGATTCTTCCACAGATAAGCCTGTTCACAACGGACTCACCGATTTTGGCAAAGAGATCGTGCGCGAAATGAACCGGCAGGGAATTATGGTGGACATTTCTCATGTGTCCGACAAGACGTTTTACGACGCGCTGGAGGTCAGCAAGGCCCCGCTCATCGCGTCGCATTCCTCCTGCCGCGCGCTATGCAATCACGTGCGCGACATGTCAGACGACATGATCAAAGCGCTGGCCGCGAAAGGCGGCGTCATCCAGATCAATTATGAAAAGAGCTTCATCGACCAAGCCTACAAAGACGCGGAAGACAAGCTTTCCGGCGGCGTAGTCGAAATGATGGACCAGCTCAAAAAAGAGTGCGGCGACAATGACGAATGCCTGAATAAAAAGATGACGGAAATGTCCGAAAAAGCTACGGCGGAAGGCAAACTGCCGCACGTGAGCTGGGAGCGGATTATCGATCACATCGACCATGCCGTGAAGGTGGGGGGTATCGACCATGTTGGCTTAGGCTCCGACTTTGACGGCGCGAACATGCCCGAAGGTATGGATGACTGCACCCATCTTCCCCGGATTACCGAGGCACTGATGCGCAAAGGCTATAGGGACGATGACATCCGCAAAATCCTCGGCGGCAATCTGCTGCGCGTGATGGAAGCAAACGAGCGCGTCAGCCGCGAGCTGCAAGCCGCGCGATAATAAAATGAAGCGGAGGGGCGCGCCGAAGACGCTTCTCGGAGTTGCGAAGCGTCTTCTGGCAGGAATAGTGCTGGTGGGAGCGATGGTTGCGGCGACAGCGGCGGACGGAATTTCAGGGCGAGCGAAGCGCCTGCATTTTTCTTCTCTGGTTATCGACACTCACGACGATACCACGCAGCGGTTTCTCGATAGCGGTTTCGATTTTGGGGCGAAAAATGCGCTGGGCAGCATCGATATCCCGCGCATGAAAGAAGGCGGCCTTGGAGCCATCTTTTTTTCGATTTGGGTTCCCAGCAAGATCACCGGGACAGAAGCGGTGCGGCGCGGCCACGCGCAGATCGATGCAGTGCGCGAACAGGTGCGCAAGCATTCGAGTGATCTCGCTCTGGCAACCACTGCCGACGAAATTCGTGCGGCTCACAAGCAGGGCAAAATCGCGGCGCTCATCGGCATCGAGGGCGGCCACTTAATCGCCAACGACCTCGATGTGTTGCGCAGCTACGCCTCGCTTGGTGCCCGCTACATGACTCTGACGCACACCGGCAATGTGGAGTGGGCCGACGCCTCGACCGCCAAACCCGAGCACAACGGCCTTTCTGCTTTTGGCAGAGACGTTGTCCACGAAATGAACAGGCTAGGGATGATTGTCGATGTCTCGCACGTCAGCGACAAAACTTTTCAAGACGTTTTAGAGGTCAGCCAAGCCCCGGTATTCGCGTCGCACTCCTCTTGCCGGGCGATTTGCGACGCGCCACGCAACATGACCGACGCCATGATTCGCGCCATGGCTGCCAAGGGCGGCGTCATCCAGATCAACTATCACGTCAGTTTTCTCTCCCAGGAGTTTCGCAACGCAGAAAGAGCGCACCCGGAGTGGGACAAAGCCATCGCGCTCGAAGTCAAAAAACGCTGCGGCGAAAAAGAGGGTTGCCAGCTAATCGAAGGCGACCGCATCACGCGGGAATACGTCCTGCGAGGTGACTTGCCGCGCGTGGAATGGACTAAAATCATCGAGCACATCGACCACGCGGTGAAGGTCGCAGGCATCGACCACGTTGGCCTCGGCTCGGATTTCGACGGTGCGAATATGCCTTTCGGTATGGAAGACGCCACCAAGCTCCCTCAAATCACGAACGCGTTGCTGGAAAAAGGCTATTCTGAGGGTGACGTGAAGAAGATTCTCGGCGAGAATACACTTAGAGTTATGGCGGAGGTCGAGCGCGTCAGACGCGAGCTGAATGCTGCCAAGTAAGTGCAAGCCGCCATTGCGAGCCACCTAATAAATTCCACTTGGAGAGGGAAGAGCGATGCGTAAATTTGGATGGATGATGACTGCGGCGATGCTGTTCTTCGCATCCGCGCCGTGCAACGAAGCGCGGGCCCAAGCGGCGCAGACTCCCGCGCAGCCAAAATCGACGACGGGAGCTCCCGCCGTTCACAAGCCAGCCAGTCCCTACGATCGATTGTTGCTTCGCCCGGCGCTACTTACCGCGAAAGCGCCTGCTACGTATCAAGTCAAATTCACCACGACCAAGGGCGACTTTGTCATCACCGTAACGCGCGCGTGGTCTCCGCTCGGCGCGGACCGCTTCTATAATCTGGCCCGTCACCATTTTTACGACAATACGAGTTTCTTTCGCGTTCTCAAGGGATTCGTCGCGCAGTGGGGCATTAGCGCTTATCCCGCTGTGACGGCCGCATGGGAGCACGCGCCCATCAAAGATGACCCAGTCGTCCAAAGCAATTTGCGTGGTTACGTGACCTACGCCAAAACGGGAGAACCCAACACGCGGACCACGGAAGTCTTCATCAACCTTCATGACAACCAACGGCTGGACACCGCGGGTGGCTTCGCGCCCTTCGGCCAGGTTACGGAAGGGATGGATGTCGTCGATGCCCTGTATTCCGGCTATGGCGAGGGCGCGCCGGAGGGCCAGGGGCCGGAGCAGGATAAGATCGAATCGCTTGGAAAGCCCTACCTCGACAAGGGCTTCGAGAAACTCGATTCCATCAAAACAACGATTCTAATCCTGCCTCCCGGAGCGGAACCAGCAAAGGCCCCGGCAGCAGCAAAGCCATAGTTTGGGCGGCTAATTCGTTGATTACTTTTTTGGATTCCGTGCATCTAAATTTTTGTGATGGGCTTCTTTTGACTTGAAGCGGGCCGCGAGGTATTCTCAAGCTCGATGATGAATTGTTGCCAGACCATGTGTTGTATGTGCGCGCGCAAGGCTGCGTGTCGCATGACACCCATCTCTGGCCAGGAGAGTTTCCGGACTTAACACAGTTTTAGCTTGAAAGTTCCGAAGCCCACGTTGCCAGAGGTACAGGCTACGTGGGCTTTTTGTTTTTCAAACAAGTTTTGGGACAGGTGACTCACCGATGGGCGAACTCAAAGAGACCAAAGCGCAACGCGTCGAGCGTTTGAAGCACGCCAAAAACGCGTGGGAGCACTTCGACGAAATCCGCGAGTTCGCCCGCAACGGCTACTCTTCGATCTCCCCGGAGTGGATGGGCACGTATTTTCGGACGTGGGGCGTTTACACGCAGGGAGACGGCGCGGGAGTCGTCGGTGGAACAGGCGGCGAAGGCAAGAGCACTCCGTATTTCATGGTGCGCATCCGCATCCCCAACGGCCTGCTGACCAGCAATCAGGTTCGCGCGGTCGCGGAAGTTGCGGAGAAGCACGCGCGCGGCGTAGCGGATATCACCGTCCGGCAAAATTTTCAGCTCCATTGGGTGACGATTGAATCACTTCCCGATGTACTGGAAACGCTCTGGCGCGCTGGATTGACGACCACCGGTGCATGCGGGGACGTCGCTCGCAATATCACCGGTTGCCCCGTGGCTGGTCTGGACGCGGAAGAAATTGTCGATGCTTCACCGCTCGCGCTGGCGATTGATCGCGAACTGGGCGGCGTGGCGGAGTTTTACAATTTGCCGCGCAAATTCAAAATTTCCATCACCGGGTGCCGGCATTGGTGCTCGTATCCGGAGATCAACGACATGGCGCTGACGGCAACGACCCGCAAGAGAGCCGGTGGCGTAGAGACGGGTTTTTCACTGCGGGTAGGTGGTGGGCTCTCGACGGATCCGCACATCGCCTTGCGGCTGAACGCTTTCATCCAGTGGAATCAGGTGGTGCCCGTCGCGCGCGGCGTCGCGGAGATTTTTCGAGCAAGCGAAACGCTTCGGCAGAGCAGGGAAAAGGCCCGCCTCAAATTCCTCTTCCTGCAGCAAAGATGGACTGCCGACGGCTTTTTGGATGAATTGCAGAGAAAGATTGGTTTTTCTCTTGATCCCGGCGAGAGGGAAGATATTCCCAGGGATGTCCATCGCGACCACGTCGGAATTCATACTCAGAAGCAAGATGGCCTCGTCTACGTCGGCGCTTCTGTGCTGCGCGGACGGATCACTCCCCAACAATTGCGCACCGCGGCGGACTTGGCGGATCGCTATGCTGACGGACATATTCGCACCACCACCATGCAGAACCTGTTGATCGTCAATGTGCCGCAGCGGGATGCGGCCACGGTAGCCCACGAGCTTGAAGTTGCTGCCCTGCCGGTGCAGGCCTCGGTGTTCGCACGCGGAACCGTGGCCTGCACGGGCTCTGAATTTTGCAAACTCGCCCTCACAGAAACGAAGGGCTTTGCACGATGGCTCACTCAGGAACTTGAAGAGCGGCTTCCAGATTTTCAGGAACAGCTTCGGCTCAATATCACTGGTTGCCCGAATAGTTGCGGACAACATTGGATCGCCGACATCGGCATCGAAGGCAAAAAAATCAAAGTGGATGGTCGGATGGTGGACGCGTATTACTTCTGCGTCGGCGGCAGCGTCGGGCAATTCGCCTCGATTGCCCGTCCGGTTGGCTACCGCTGCGCGGCTTCGGATGTCCCCGACGCCATCGAACGATTGCTCGCGGGCTTCAACGAGCGGCGTGACGAAGGTGAAAATCTGCGGCAGTTTCTCGCGCGGCATTCCAACGAGGATTTGCGGTCGATCCTTGCCGGGAGTTTTGTCCCATCGGTCGAGCGGGATCTCGCGTTGGGCCCGGTGCCTCAAGGAGTCGAAGGCTAAAGCATGAGTCTTTTTCCCATTTTCGTGAAGTTGGAAGGCCGGCTGATTGTTGTTGTCGGCGGTGGAAATATCGCCGAGGCGAAGATTCCCGGTGTGTTGGCTGCCAGTGCGCGTATACGTCTGATTGCACCCTCCATCACCCCGCAAATCGCCGAATGGGTGCGCTTTGGGAAGATCGAATGGCTTCCCAAGGAATTTGAGACGGCAGATTTAGACGGAGCTTTTCTGGTGGTCGCAGCGACTTCCGCTCCGGGCGTAAACGAAGCTGTGTATCGCGAAGCGGAGACGCGCGGGATTTTGTGCAACGCCGTCGATGACGTCGAACATTGCCATTTTTATTACGGGGCCGTGGTCCAGCGCGGGGATTTGCAGATCGCCATCTCCACCAACGGCAAGAGCCCCGCGCTCGCGCAGCGCCTTCGCCAGGAATTCGAAGCCGAATTTGGCTCGGAGTACGAAGTATGGCTGCAATGGCTTGGTGCGGCGCGCGAAGCACTGCGTGCGAATGGCCCGGGCTCAGAAACAACCAAGAAACTGCTGCGTGAGTTGGCGAGCCGGCCCATGTTCGAAGAATTTCTTCGCCAAGCCAAGCAGCGGCCGGGACATCGAGGAGCCGCGTGATGGGCAAGGTCTATCTTATCGGGGCTGGCCCAGGGGATCCGGAGCTGCTGACCCTGAAAGCTGCACGGCTGCTGTCTTGCGCGAATGTTGTGCTTCACGATTCGCTCGTAAGCGCCGGAGTTTTGGCGAGGATTTCGCCAGGCGCGGAAATCGTCGACGTTGGTAAGCGCTGCGGCAAAAAGCTGCTCACGCAGGATGAAATCAATGCGCTACTAGTGAGCTATGCCGCATCCCACGAAGTGGTGGTGCGACTGAAGGGTGGCGATCCTTCCATCTTTGGACGCGCGGGGGAAGAGCTGGGAGCATTGCGCAAAGCGGAAGTGGAGTTTGAGGTCGTTCCCGGCGTGACCGCAGCACTGGGAGCTGCCGCCGCCGCCGGCGTTTCTCTCACAGACCGTCGAGTTGCCTCTCAGGTGTTGCTCGCGACGTTTTCTCGCGGAGCAGACGCGAATGCCATGGATTGGGGCTGCCTCACGCCAGCTACGACGCTGGTTCTCTACATGCCCGGACCTGACTACGCGGAAGTCGCGCGACGCCTCGCCGATGCAGGCCTTCCCGTCGATTTGCCGTGCGTCATCGTTTCTGGTGCTTCCGGCTCGCAGCAGCAAGTGCGCTGGAGCACCGTTGGCGCGCTTTCGACAGAAGAAAAACTGCCTGCGCCGGCTTTGATGATCGTTGGACGCGTTGCTTCGCGCCAAATTCGCGAAATAGGCGACGCCTTCTGGCGCGGCGATAAGGAAGAGTCCGCGCCGCGAACAGTTTCCGTTAGCTAATCTGGAGAGAACGAAATGAGTACTCAAGAAAACGAAGCTCCGTTGAAGCAACCGTGGCGTCTGTCGCTGGATAGCTGGGCCGTCGTGGTGGCGTTGCTCGCCGCGCTACTGGTTCGCGCCGGAGTCTTCAAGCATATTCCGTGGTGATCTCCGTGCACGATCGATTTTCAGACAAAACCCAGAAAGAGAAGGAAGAAACATGGCAGATGCGGTCGTAATTCCTCAAGTTCAGCCGGTGCAGCCGGTACTCCGATTTCTTCGGATCATTCCCGGAGTACTTTTGCTCGCGGCTATCGGCTACGCTGGCAAGCTGCTCGAGCAAAACGTCGGCAAATATGCGAAGGCGCATCACTGGGTCTTTCCGAACATCGAGTACGTCCTGTGGGCCATTCTTCTCGGGCTTCTGATTTCCAATACTATTGGCGTGCCGGAAATCTTCCGCAGCGGCGTCGCCACCTACGAATTCTGGCTGAAAGCCGGCATCGTTTTGCTGGGCTCGCGCTTCCTGCTGGGCGACATTCTGAAACTTGGAGGCGTAAGCCTTCTCCTCGTCGCGATCGAAATCATCGGCTCGCTCGCGTTCATGACCCTCCTCGGCCGACTTTTCAAGCTGAAGCCAAAGCTCACGACACTTCTTGCCGTTGGCTCCGCCGTCTGCGGCGTCAGCGCCATCATCGCCACAAAAGGCGCGATCGACGCCGACGACGAAGACTCCTCCTTCTCCATCGCTGCGATTCTAGCGCTCGGCGCGCTCGCGCTCTTTACGTTTCCTTTGATCGGCCACTATCTGCACCTCGGCGACCGCGCCTACGGTATCTGGGCCGGCTTAGCCGTCGACAACACCGCCGAAGCTACCGCTGCTGGCGCGCTCTACTCGGACGCCGCGGGCAAACTGGCCGTCCTCGTAAAGTCCACGCGCAACGCCATGATCGGATTCGTTGTGCTGGCCTACGCGATTTACTGGGCGAGCCAGGGCCAAGCCAAAGCTGTCGGCAACAAAGCCGCCTTCCTCTGGCAGAAATTTCCTAAGTTCGTTCTGGGTTTCCTGCTCATCTCGGTGCTGGCCACCTATCAGTTCTTCAGCAAGGACCAGGTCGGCTCTCTCGCCAATCTCTCGCGCTGGGCTTTTCTTCTCACTTTTGCCGGCGTCGGCCTGCGCACCAATTTCCGCGATATGCGTAAACAAGGCCTGCGGCCCTTCGCGGTAGGCGCGATCGGCGAAGTCGCGATTGCAGTATTCACACTGGGTTTGGTGGTTGGGGCCGAGAAACTCTTCGGCTTCTGACCAGCCAGAGCACAAAACAAACGGGGCGCGGGGCAATCACTCGGTCCACCGAGCGAAACCCGCGCCCCTGATTTTTCTACGGCTTTTCTACAGGCCTAGAACGTTGACCAATTCCCGCACAGACGCAGAGGACTTTTGCAGCGCCGCGTTTTCTTCCGCCGTCAGCTTGATCTGAATAATTTCTTCAGCCCCGCCTGCACCCAGCTTTACAGGCACGCCGACGAAAAGCCCCTTGATCCCATACTCTCCATCCAAGTACACGGCGCAGGGCAGGATTTTCTTCTTGTCTTTCAAAATGGCTTCCACCATTTCCACCGCCGCCGCCGACGGCGCATAGTAGGCCGAACCCGTCTTCAAGAGATTGACGATTTCCGCGCCGCCCTTGCGTGTGCGCTCCACAATCGCGTCAATCCGCTCTTTCGGCAACAAATCGGGGAGGGGAATTCCCGCCACCGTCGAATACCGCGGCAGCGGCACCATGTCGTCGCCGTGGCCGCCGAGCACGAACGAATGCACGTTCTCAACGCTGACTTTGCATTCGGTCGCCACGAACGAACTCATGCGCGCCGAGTCCAGCACACCGGCCATTCCCAAAACGCGATTCTTCGGGAACCCGCTCACTTTGAACGCCGCCTGAGCCATAGCGTCCAAAGGATTCGTCACCACGATGATGATGCAGTTCGGCGAGTGTTTCACAATCTGCTCGACCACCGCTTTCACCACGTCGTAGTTCGCCTTCAGCAAGTCGTCGCGGCTCATCCCCGGTTTGCGCGGAAAACCCGCCGTGATCACCACAACGTCGCTACCAGCCGTCCCGCTATAGTCCCCCGCAGCCGTGGAAATGCCCGCCGCTCGCGCGTCAGTCCGCGTAATCGGCCCAGACTCCAGCATGTCCAGCGCCTTACCCGCCGGCGGCCCATCCAAAATATCCGTCAGCACCACATCGGCCAGCTCCAAGTCCACAATCCGCTGCGCCGTAGTCGATCCCACAAAACCGCCGCCCACCACCGTCACCTTTTTTCTGCTCATCCCTCTCCTCTTTTTTCTGGAATTTCTCTGCGCAGGCTCTGCGTGCTCTACGTCTGTGCGTTACCTTCTTCTTTTCTCTATCGATTACCGCGCCACAGCCTGCCCCTGCATGTTCTCAATAATCGCCGTCGCAAACGCCGCAGTCCCAACTTTCGTCGCGCCCGGCATCAGCCGCTCCAGATCATAAGTCACGCGCTTCTGCTGAATCGTTCGCCCAATTCCGTCCTCAATCAACTGCGCCGCTTCCTCCCACCCAAGAAACTCAAACATCATCGCGCCAGATAGCATCACCGAACTCGGATTAATCACATCCTTATCGGCATATTTGGGAGCCGTCCCATGCGTAGCCTCGAAAACTCCAAAGCCATCGCCGATGTTCGATCCCGGGGCCATCCCCAGCCCGCCAACCTGTGCCGCGCAAGCATCTGAAAGATAGTCGCCGTTGAGGTTCGGCGTAGCCAGGACGCTGTACTCATCCGCCCTCAGCAAAACCTGCTGAAACACGGAATCAGCAATCCGATCGTTGATCATCAACTTTTTCTTCCACTGCCCATTGCCGTGCGTGGCGCCAATCGCGTCAAGTGTCTGTTTCACCTCGTCGCAAATCGCTTTCGTAAACGCTTCGGTGGCTTGTTCCAGCCCCGGCTCGATCATCGCCGCATTCTTCTCGACGCTCAGCCCTGGACTCTTGTCCAAATTATCCAGAATCCAGCTCTCACGCTCCGTAACCGTCTCCGCACGGAACTCCTCGCGCGCCAGGTCGTAACCCCAATCCCGAAACGCCCCTTCGGTGAATTTCTGAATGTTCCCCTTGTGCACCAGCGTCACGCTTTTCCTGCCGTGCGCCAGCGCGTACTTGATCGCCCGCCGCACCAGCCGTTTCGTTCCCGTCGGCGAAATCGGCTTGATCCCTACTCCCGAGTCCCATCGAATCTGCTTCTTCCCATCCTTCAGCATCACATGGTTGAGAAACTCCAGCAGTTGCTTCACTTCCGGTGTGCCGGACTTCCACTCAATCCCGATGTAAACGTCTTCCGTGTTCTCCCGGAAAATCACGACGTCCATCTTCTCAGGCTGTTTCACAGGGGAGGGAACTCCCGCAAAATACCGCACCGGCCGTTCGCAAGAGTACAAATCCAGAATCTGCCGCAACGCCACGTTCAGCGAGCGAATCCCCCCGCCTACCGGCGTAGTCAGCGGCCCTTTAATGGCCACGCGAAAATCGCGAATAGCATCCACCGTCTCATTCGGCAGCCACTCCTTAAATGCATTAAACGCCTTTTCCCCGGCAAACACCTCGAACCACGCCACGCTTCGCTTTCCGCCATAGGCGTGCTCCACCGCCGCGTCAAAGACCCGCCGCGAAGCCTTCCAGATGTCCCGCCCAGTGCCGTCGCCCTCGATAAACGGAATGATGGGCGTATCCGGCACCTGCAATTCGCCCCCGCTGTAGCCGATCCCCTTGCCCCCAACAGGAATAGCCTGGCCGTTGTACGAACTCTTCATGAATGCAGATCCTCCCTGGATTTACGAGCGCTTCCTGTTGGAAAACCGTGCCATTTTTCGACGAACCCGCTGATTTCCGCACGTCTTCGCGAACCAGAAAACATACCACAATGCGCGTGAACTTCGAAATCAGCAGCTGATTAGAGGACTCAATCGTCCGGCAGAAAACCTTATCTGCCCCAACCTGAAATCCTTTCGTGTTATATGCTTATCGGACGAAGCCGCGCGGAACCCTAAAACGCGCCGCAAGGAGACACGTAGATGATGCTCGATTGGAATGGGTACTACGGAGAATTAATCGCCAGGATTGGAGACTTGTCCAAGCTGAGTCCAGACACAGTCCGCGGCTATCAGACGTTGAGCGGGGCCAATGCCAAGACCAGCAAACTTGGCGAGAAGACTCGCCAGCTCATCTCTCTGGCCGTCGCCGTCACTACTCGTTGTGACGGGTGCATCACCGTGCACTCCGATGCCGCCCTCAAAGCGGGCGCCACAAAGGAAGAAATTGCAGAAGCGTTGGGCGTAGCAGTCGCCATGAACGCGGGCGCTGCGCTCGTATATTCGACGCGCGTGCTAGACGCCGTCGCTGCAAAGTCGGCGCAATAGGGCCTAGTGGGAACGGAACGCTGCAACGCTTTCCTACAATTGTAACTGATCTCGTTAGACTGAAAAAGGAGTCCCGCCAGGGCGCCGCGCAGGCGCCCTGCGAGATTTCGCTAAAACATATTCCAGAGGAACTGGTTGTAAACCTCGTGGTGATACTGAACTTCGGGCGCCTTCACAAACGTGCCCAACAACCGCGAACAACGGTCCGCCGAGCCTTGCTTCAAGTCGGCATAGCGTCCCTTCACATCAGCGCCAAGCAGCTTCGTGGTCCACTCCGACTTTTTGAAGTCCTCGAGCGCCGTGTAAATGTTGTCCGGCAGATATCGCTCCGCTTGCCGCAGGTTCTTGATTTTCGCGGTCTCGCCATCGAGTCCCGTTTTGAAAATGGAATACATCACCAGGTAAGGATTCGCGTCCGGCGCCACCGAGCGCACTTCGACGCGCATGCTCTTCTCATTGCCGATTGGAATGCGGATCATCGAGCCGCGGTCCACAGGCGACGCCTTGATCTGATTGGGCGCTTCAAAGTGCGGGTCCAGACGGCGGTACGCGTTGACGCTGGCGTTCAACAATAAGCAATTGTCGTTCCCATGCGTCAAAATGCGGTCCACAAACGCCCAGCCCATCTTGCTGAGTTTTTCCTCGCCCTTGGGATCCCAGAAAAGATTCTTGCCGTCTTCGCTTATGGACACGTTCGTGTGCATCCCGTTGCCATTCACTCCCACAACCGGCTTCGGCAAGAAACACGCCGTCGTCCCCATATTCGTCGCCACTTGGCGGCAGATTAATTTGTAAAGTTGGATTTGGTCCGCGGCCTGCACCACTTCGCCGTACCCATAATTGATTTCGAATTGCGAGGGTGCTACTTCCGGGTGATCCTTCTCGTTCTGGAAGCCCATCGCGCGCTGCACTTCCGCCGTCGTATCAATAAACTTCCGCAGCGGGTCGCCGGGAAGGGAATGATAGTAACCACCCGTGTTGACGTACTCGAATTTTCCCGTCTCGTGGTAATGCCGCTCCGCGTTTTCACCCTTGAAAAGAAAGCCTTCAATTTCGTTTGCCGCGTTGAGTGTATAGCCTTCCTTCTTGTGGAGCGCCCCGGCATAGCCTTTCAGCACTCCGCGAATATCCGCGCTGTACGGCGACCCGTCCTTGTCGATCACTTCGCCGAAGACCAGCACTTTGCCAGACCCAAAAACGTCCGACGGCCCCCAATAAAACGCGCCCCAATCCATCGACAGCCGCAAGTCGCTCTCGCGCTGCGCCGTAAACCCGCGGATCGATGAGCCGTCAAACGTCAAGTTGTCCCAGCTTTTAATCAGAAATTTTTTATCGTAGTCCAGCATGTGCAAGCGGCCTTCGAGGTCGCTGAAGAGCACCGTCACAGCCTTGATGCGCTTCTCGTCCGTCAGGTACTTGATTCGCTCTTCCTGTACTTTATGCGCGGCAACGCGGTTCTTGCGCTGCTCTTTCGCTTTCAGGTTCAACTCTTCGAGTTCGTCATAGGAAAGAGCCAGGAAATTACGCAGTTCGTTCGACATGAATCTCCTCGAAATAAGATGAGTTCGGGTGCTGCGGTGAAATGTGGGAGCTGCAGGCGCTAAGCATCGGCCCGTAGGTTATCTCGGCGGTCTTGCGACCGTCAAATCGAAAAATCATTACGCCCTATCGAAAAAATGAATGAAAAGCCGGACAGATTGCCCCTCTTCGGCCTCTGAAAACTCCGCTAGTCGTAATATTCCTGCCCAAGGTGCGTGATCAAATCCTCGCCCATCATCCAGCGCAGCGTATTTTTCAGCTTCATCGACTGAATGAACAAGTCGTGCTCGGGATACAGTCCCGGTGCGGTCATCGGCGACTTGAAGTAAAAGCTCAGCCACTCCTGAATGCCCTTCATCCCCGCGCGCTGCGCGAGATCCAGGAAGAGAACCAAGTCCAGAACCAGAGGTGCGGCCAGAATAGAGTCGCGGCACAAGAAATCCACCTTGATCTGCATCGGATATCCCAGCCAGCCGAAAATATCGATGTTGTCCCAACCCTCTTTGTTGTCCCCGCGCGGCGGATAATAGTTGATGCGCACCTTGTGATGCATCTTGCCATAGAGCATCGGGTAAAGTTTGGGCTGCAGGATGTACTCAAGAACGCTGAGCTTGGACTCTTCCTTGGTTTTAAAGGATCCAGGATCTTCGAGAACTTCGCCGTCGCGGTTGCCAAGAATATTGGTTGAAAACCAGCCATCCAGTCCCAGCATCCGCGCCTTGAAGCCGGGAGCCAGAATCGTCTTCATGAGAGTCTGCCCGGTCTTAAAGTCTTTGCCGCAAATCGGGACACTGTGTTCTTGAGCCAACTCTTGAATCGCCGGAAAGTCCACGGTGAGGTTCGGCGCTCCATTGGCAAAGGGCACCCCGCTCGTAATGGCAGCCCACGCATACAGCATCGAAGGAGCGATTGCCGGATGATTGGCCTTCATCGCCTCGACAAATTTTTCTGGAGTCGAGTGCACCTCCTCCGGCTTAACGAAAACTTCCGTCGAACCGCACCAGCACATCACCAGCCGCGAAACTCGCGAACTCTTCCGATAATTCGCGATGTCTTCCTTAATCTTCAGCGCCAGTTCGTATTTGTTCTTGCCCTTCTTGATGTTCGGCCCATCGATCAACTTGACGTAGTCATGATCGAAAGCAGCCTTCATCGGCTTGATGTCTGAAAGAAAAGTCTTCACCTTCGCGAGATCTTGCGGATTCAACACGCCAGCGTTCGCCGCGGATTGGTAGGCATTGTCCTTGAAAATGTCCCAGCCGCCAAACGTCAGGTCCTTCAAGTCCGCTAGCGGCACAAACTTCTTGACCAGCGGCGAGCGTCCATCCGTGCGTTTGCCGAGCCGAATCGTTCCGAGCTGAGTCACTGAGCCAACTGGCTGTGCCTTGCCCTTGCGGACCAATTCCACTCCCGCCATGAAAGTGGTGCTGACGGCGCCCATGCCAGGCGTCAGAATCCCAAGTTTTCCCTTCGGCGGCGCAATTTTTCCAGGCTTTTCCATGCAACTCCCCAGTCACAAGATTTGCGAAAATAAATGAAGGCAGTAGATGATCATCCGCCGCACAAACAAACCAGTAATGATGAGCGAAGAGAGTCAGATTTGCAAATCGGCGCGCCGTCTGCGGCCCTAGATCAGTCGTTCCCCGGCGAATCCGAGGCGCTCGATGCGCCGGGATCAACTTAGTTGTTCAGGCAAAAGGTCCCAGGAGGTAAGAGTCGCGCTTGAATCTCTACGCGCGGGTCAATCGCGCGAAATCATGGGCAAGAGAAATTCCTGCAGTCTTTCGCTCTCCCCGACCGGCAGCCGGTCCAGAAGAATCCCCATCTGGTTCCCGTCAAGAATTCTGACCACCGACCCTGCTCCGATGATCGGCTTCATTGGTTGCGTCAGCTCCATGCTGACCTGCACCGGCGACCCCGCCGGAAGCATGCGCGGAGCCTGTACGAGTATGCCTTGCATGCTGACATCAACTGTTTCGCACAGAATCTCTTCAAACCCAAACCTCAGCCGCACTTTGCTCTGCAGGGGAACACGCCGCGTTTGCCGTCTTTCGTGGTCCATCCGTCCTTGCGTGGCCCGCACGAGTTTCAGAAGACGCTCTCTGTCGATCGGCTTGTACAAAAAAAAGCTCGCCCCGGCCGCAAATCCCTGCGTCATCGCGCTTGGCCGCTGGTCATCGCTCAGCATGATGATCGGGGTCTTCCGGTTGGAGCCCGCCCGGCGCATTTCCCGCGAAAGCTCGATCCCGTCCGGCGATTCCATGTGCAAGCCGAAAAAAACCATGTCGAATTTGCCTTCTTTGAGGAAACTCGATGCTTGCCCGCTTCGCGTTAACGTCAGTGCATCCACACCCGCGGCGTAGAGAACTTTCTTGATCATGTCGCACGTTGCGGCTTCGTCGTCCACCACCAGCGCTCGCTTTTGCACTTCACCCTCCCCGTTTCGCCAGGCAAGTTGTCTCCCGCCTGGCAATCCCGCCATTGAAGGCGGCCTTCGCCACCGGTCAGGTTAGGAAGTGTCCACTTGCAGGCGCTAGCTCCGCGCGCGCGACCTCATAGCAGTCAAATTGCACGCCTATTCCCACCTTGCCGCACGTCGAGTCAGCACGCTCTACACGCACGACGTGGCCCGTGCAGCGCCATTCTATCGGCGGCTCGTCTGTGATCTCCTCAGGCATGCTGAAGAGTATCTCCACTGTTTCGCCTTCGCGCATAGGCGAATCCGTTTTGAAGAAAACGCCGTTCTGTGAAAGATTGAGCGACTCTGTTCGCCGTTCGGGCTCGGCGGATTTCCAGATGCGCACGCGCAGCGGAGTCTTGAAACTAAGACGCCGAGACAGCCGCCTGCCGGATCTATCGATTTTCATACTGATCTCCATGCGCCAGGGATTGGAATAGCGCAGCTCTGAGCTACAAAGGGAGCACTGTTATGGCCATCCGTAGTACATATTTAGAGTTTATTTTGAGGCGGTTACGAGTTTCGGCGATCCTATCGAGCGTTTCCGCAGGGGATGAAGCCGTGAATCGGCGACCGGCGACGCGGGTGCACTTGCATACTTAGGCCGTCATTTCACGTATTTCTGCCTCGATTGTGCTGTGGGCCTTCCTACGCCGCAAGAATAATAACCTCTCAAAATGCTCCCATATATTGGGTTTTGTTCGGTTTCCTGGAACCAACGCGGCCTGGAATTTGTCGAGATCGCTACAAGTAGCGATGTCCTGGAAATCCCTGTTATCAAGAAACAAAGTAGAAGGAGAACAAGTTGTTGTGGGAAGGTTCTAATCTTGCCTGGTGTTTTCGCAACGAACGCTGTCCGGCTTTAGTTGGCTTGTCTTCCCAATCTCGGAAACATGCCAGATCGGGAAAACTAAATTAGGAATCGAGTCACTTCCACTGCAACATCTCTCCGACAAATTCTCAAGCCCGCTCGTCTCTTTCCCGCTAGATTTGCATCTCCACAGCTGTCTAAAACCAGTCGCTGCGATACGCCACCCACCAACTCGCGTACACGATGGGAATCGTCGCGAAGAGCGCCCACCAAAAGGGCAGCGCTAGATCCGCTACCAAACCCAGTCCGGCGAAGGTCAGCCAAAAAATCTTCTTCTGCACGATTTCATTTTAGCTGGAACTGACGTCGAAGAGGTTGCCATGTCGTAAGCGATTCCATAGTTGCAAATCGCGGGCGCTTCAGTTTTTTTTGTGATCGAGTTCTGCCCATCGCGCATAGAGCCGGTCCACCGTTTTTCGCGCCTCATCCATTTGGAGGGAAGCGCTGTGCAGTCGCGGGCCATCGCTCATGATTGCGGAATCCTGCATCGCAGCTTGCCGGGCGTGAAGTTCCTGCTCTGCCTCGGCGATGCGCTGTTCGATGCTCTCAAGCTCGCGAGTCTCCTTATACGAAAGCTTCTTTTTCCCCGTAGGGAAAGGGACTGTTTCCGCGGGCGTTCGCGGGCGGGCGGCGGGTTCAGGGACGTTGGTCTTCTTGCTTTCCTGCTGCTGCGATTCTTGCCAAACATCCCATTGCGAATAGTCCGCAAATCGCTCGATTCCGCCCATTCCATCGAACCCCAGCACGATTGTGGAAACGCGGTCGAGCATGTACCGGTCGTGCGTCACCAAAACAAGCGCCCCGCGAAATTCCAGCAGGCTCTCTTCGAGAATTTCCAAAGTAGGAATATCCAGATCGTTTGTCGGCTCGTCCAACAGCAAAACATCCGCCGGCCGCAACATCAGCTGAGCGATCAGCACGCGAGCGCGCTCTCCCCCCGAAAGTTTTCCCACGCGCCGGTTCAAATCCTCTCCGGTGAAAAGAAACCTCGCCGCCCACGAAGCCACATGAATCACGCTGCCCTGATAAATCACCGCATCGCTGTCCGGCGCCAGTGCTCTCCGCAGGAGCAAGTCCGGATCAAGCTCGCGGTTCTGATCGAAATAAACCATGCGCAAAGGGTCTGCCTTGCGAATCGTGCCCGCCGCAGGCTCAAGATCGCCGCGCAGCAAGCGCAGCAGCGTCGTCTTTCCGCTGCCATTCGGCCCCACAAGCCCTACACGCATGCCCGAAGTCACGGCAAAGTTCAGCTTTTCGAAGAGTGCTCGCCCGCCAATCTCGCCGGTCACACCCTCCAGCTGAATCAATTGCTTGGTCTGCCGGTTCGTCGCCGAAAAATCAATCTGCGAAGTATTGACGCTGCTCCGCGTCTTCATCTCCGCAAGTTCGCCGATCATCCTGTGCGCGTTGTCGATCCGCGCTTTCGACTTGGTCGTGCGCGCCTTGGGGCCGCGCCGCAGCCAGTCAATCTCGATATGGACGCGATTCTCCAGCGCTTCCTGCCGGTTGCGCTGCGCATGCAAATGTTCTTCTTTGGCCTCGAGAAACGTGCTGTAGTTTCCTTTAACACGCAGCGCCCCGTCCTCGTACGCGCGGTCTATCTCGACCATCTCGTTAGTAACATTCTCCAGAAAATACCGGTCGTGGCTCACGACTACGGTAGCGAAGTTCGCCCGTTGCAAAAGTTTCTCGAGCCACTCGATCCCCGCAAGATCCAGATGATTTGTCGGCTCGTCCAGCAGCAAAATATCCGGCTTCTGCACCAGCGCCTCGGCTATGGCCAGCCGCTTCTTCCAACCGCCCGACAGCGTCGCCGCCGGAATCTCCATGTCCACAAATCCCGCACGCCCCAGCGTCTCCGCCGAACGCCCAGGTCTCTCTGATTTCGGCACCGATGCCCGCTCCAGCGCGCCATCAATCACGCCCTGAATGCTTACGCCGGGGGCAAATTCCGAGATCTGCTTCACGTAGCTCAGCCGCGTGCCTTTGCGCACTGCGACATCGCCACTATCCGGCCTCGTCTTGCCGCACAGCATCTCCAGCAGCGTCGATTTCCCCGATCCATTCGGGCCAATCACGCCGATGCGGTCCCCTTCGGACACTGTGAACGATATATTTTTGAATAGCGGCGCGACTCCGTACCTTTTCGATAGTCCCTGCGCGCTGATGATGGGTGGCAATTCTCTCGGTCTTCTCCTTCTGTTAGTTTAACCTGAGGAACGAACGCAAGCACACTTTGCAACCACGAGGCCCGTCGAAGCTTGTCTCAGCCAACGCACAGATTTGACGCTCTTATCCTCGGCGCTGGTGCCGCGGGACTCTTCTGCGCCGCCGAAGCTGGCAAGCGCGGTCGCCGCGTCGCCGTCCTCGAGCGCGCCGATCGCATCGGTAAAAAAATCCTCATCTCCGGCGGCGGCCGCTGCAACTTCACGAACATTCATTGCCGCCCGGAAAATTTCCTAAGCGCCAACGAACACTTCGCGAAATCCGCGTTGGCCCGCTACACTCCGTCGGATTTCATCTCCCTGGTCGAAAAGCATCGCATCCCCTACCACGAAAAAACACTCGGCCAGCTTTTCTGCGATCGCTCCGCGCAAGACATCACCAATATGCTGGAAGCCGAGTGCGGCCACGCCGCTGTTCAGATTTTTCTCAACGTCAAAATTGAAGAAGTTCAGCGCACGACTGAGTTCGTCGTGCGAACCAACTCCGCTGACTTTCGCGCCCCAGTCCTGGTCGTCGCCACCGGTGGCCTCTCCATCCCCAAAATCGGAGCCACCGCGCAAGGCTACGATCTAGCCCGCCAATTCGGCCTGAAGATAATAAAAACGCGCCCTGCGCTAGTCTCACTCATACTTCCGAAGAAAGAACAGACTCAATACAGTGATCTGGCGGGCGTCTCCACCCCTGTCATCGTCTCCGCCGATCATCAATCCTTCCGCGAACAAATGCTTTTCACACATCGCGGCCTCAGCGGCCCAGCCATCCTCCAAATCTCTTCCTATTGGGAAAAAGGGAAGCCCCTCCGCATCGACCTCGCCCCCGACCGCGAAGTCTCCACCGCCATCCGCAAAGCCAAGACGAGGAACCTATCCGCCGCGCGCGCCGCTTTCCTCGGCGTCCTGCCCAAGCGCTTCGCGGAACGCTGGCTCGATCTGCACGCGCCGCCAACCTGGAACAACGAAGCACTGGACTGGCTCGAACGCGATTTGCACGAGTGGGTTCTCGTCCCCGCCGACACCGAAGGTTACGAGAAAGCGGAGGTCACAGCCGGCGGCGTCGACACGGTCGAACTCTCTAGCAAAACAATGGAAAGCCGAAAAGTCCCCGGCCTATTTTTTATCGGGGAAGTCGTCGACGTCACCGGACATCTCGGCGGTTTCAATTTTCAATGGGCCTGGGCTTCTGCTGCTGCCGCAGGACGTGCTTTGTGACAACTTCTGAACGATAGCTCCGCCGCTGGAATTTCGGTCGCCATCACGCCTTCGGATAACGCCGAAGCTCTCTCACCAGGTAAACGACCACCGCAATATTGATGATCAACGCCACGATCTTCGCCGCCGTCACGTGGTGAATGATTTCATACACTTCCAACGGAAGGAACGAGCCAGTCGTAATGATCGTAAAGTATTCCGCCCAGCGTTTGTGCAGCGCCAGCCCCGTGCCCTCAGTCAGAAAAACCGCGGCGTATATGAACGTGCCGACACTCAATTCTTTCAATTTCTTGTCATCCACCAACGGCACTTTCGCAAGCAGCCAATGAATGAAACGATTGTGAGGATCCACACGAAACGCGTTAATCCAGTGGTCCACCACGGTCGCCACATCTTTGTGCAACAAGTGCAGCGCCCCGATGCCGACCGCAATCAACACGAATCCCTTAAAGAGTTTGAACGCCGCGATCAACATCAATCCGCGCGAGTGTGTTTTTGTGCCGGGCATTTACCGGAGCCAGTCCGCTTCCATTGTACAGACTCAATTGTACAGGGCCTGGCAAGGCAGTCCGTCGGTTGTTGCCTCCGAGTCACCGAGAGGCAATGCGTATTTCGAGTGCGATATAAACCGCGCCGCGTTGCAACTACGGGCGGTCGGCCACGATTTTCTTGCTGAGATTGCCTGTCGGTGGATCTTGAATGGTCGTTGTCACGCCATAGAAAGTATTCGCCGCGAATACGTTTCCGGTCGAGCCCGTAGCCACCAGGATTCCCACTGGCGCTTCTGTAATCAAATTGCCCATCGCGTTGTTGTTGTTGCCTTGAATGAAGATGTCCGCATCTCCACCGTTAAACACGCGATTCTCCTCAATGCGATTGCCGTTCCCAAAAATAGTAATGTTCTCGAAAATGCTCGCGGAAAACGCGATGTTGTTGCGAACGTGATTGTTGTTTCCGTCGATGAAGACACCGACTTGATCGATTCCCACGGTGTTCTCTCCGACTCGTACGTTGTTCGATTGCGACACCAAAATAGCTGTCGCAACGGCCGTGCATGTTGTGGCGTCGTTACAAGGCGACCAGAAATTGTTTGTCACCGTGTTGCCGCGAATCGCGCCCGACGCGGAAAACCCGATTTGGATGCCGTTCTGCGCGGCGCCAGTCGTCGGTCCGATGCCGGTAACAACGTTATCGTGAATTCTCGCGTTCGTTCCTGCCTCGTTCGCGGTGACTCCGTTTTTCTGGTATCCGTGAATGGAACAGTCGGATATCTCCACGTCCGAACTCTGGCCGCCGCCGCTTTCCACAAAAACGCCCGTCCCGCTCTGGCATCCATTCAAGGAAGCTGCGAGGGCGAAGTTGCGAACCGTCGCGTGCCGCAGGCTCCCCGAAGAATTCTGAAAGTAAACTCCGATCAAATCCGGCGCGCATTCCGCAATTCCATTGTTGATCCCATCGACCGTCAGTCCGGTAATCGAGACATCCGTCGCTCCGCTTACAAACACAGCCGCAGCAATCGCATCTCCGGTCGTCAGACTCGTCGCATTTTGTTGAATCGGAGCCGGCACAAGGAACGCGCCGGAATCGGCCTCGATATCCAGAGATTTAGTGATCGAGAGCTGCTCCGCGTAGATGCCATTGCAAACGACAATCTCATCGCCCGCAGAAGCCGCGTTAATCGCATCCTGGATCTTTGTGTAATGGGCATGTGGGCATGCTGCGGTGTTGCTCACCACCAGCTTGCTGGAAGGCGCACCGAGTGAAGCGTGTGCAGTCAGAATCAGAAGAAAGGCAAACAGACCGCTGCGAAGGACAATTGAATTATGAAGTTTCATCATTCCCCCCTTGTCGTCTTCGATCGACGTCTCCGGGCGGAGCTGGGGCCACCCAAGTTTGCAAATTGGGGTACCTTGCCGGCGTACACCTCCACGAGAAAGTGAGAGGCAAACATAGCACAGGACCCCAAGAGGACGACATCCCTCTCTTCATGTTAAACCACAAATTTCCTATGCCGTCACTAGTACTGTCCGAATCGGGCAGCCGTCAGTCACGTGAGTTATTTTGAACGAAAATTTACTTGTGCGAAGGTAGCTGATCCCAGATGGCCGGATCTTCCGTGCCCAGAACCCAGGAACAAAAGCCTTGAAGCCCGCGTTCTTTAACCAGCGTGTAGCGCTCGCGAAAAGTGTGCGCATCGGTGAAAAAAATCCACTCACGCATATCCGCGCGATAGAAATAAAACCAAGCCGCCCGATCAGTGGAATCCCACTCGATGTGCCCGTCATAGGCTTTCCCCAAATCCAGCGCGTCGTCGGTCCCGATATATTCCGCCGAAGGATTGGGTTTATCCCCGGACTTGTCGTCCGATTTCACCGGCGTCCCCGCAAACCAGTGGTAGCCATACAGGGGAATGCCCAGCGACAGTTTCGCGGCCGGCACGAATTTCAGCGCGTATTCCAGGTTGCCCGTCGTCCAAGCCCACCCCGCCACCGGCCCTGGCGCTGTCCACCGCGTGTGCTGGTCGTACGTCATCAAACAAATCAAATCCACCGACTCTGCCAGCGCCTTCAGGTCATAAGCTCCGCGCCAATTCTCATAAATCCACGCCGCGAACCCGCCCTCTCCAGCAGGCGCGCCGGGCGCGTTCGGCACGGTCGCAATCGTAAGCTGCAATCCTTCACGATGAAACGCGGCTGCCGCTTCGCGCACCATGTCCGAAAACGCGTCGCGATCCGTCCAATGCACATTCTCAAAATCAAATTGAAATCCCGTGTAACCGTTCTCTTTGCACGCGCGAATGAGTTGCGCGTACATATTTTCCTTCGCCGCCGCGTTCTTCAGCAGCTTATGAAAATCCTCCTGCGCAAAATCGCCATTCGCCACAATGGGCATCACCGGAACGTGATGCAGCTTCGCGGTTTCCATGACCAGTGGATTCGCTCCGCCCGAAAGAAGCCCGTCGGCATCCACTCCATACCACGCCGGAACCAGCAGATCGATTTTGTCCGCATGCGCCAAAAACGACCGCACCGATTTCGGCTCACGCGTCATGTAAAAAAGCGACTTGGGCTGCTGTGCGTGCCCAGCGGATGCAAGGAAGAAAAGTGAGGCGAGTAAAGCAGATAACCTGAATAAGATTTTCATGGTGGGCGCAGTTTATCCGTGCACGCCCCCTAAACGCAACGCGGCGTTGGCGATCTTTCCAGAATTGCCCTACACACTTCCGCCCATCTTCGTGCGCGGCGACTCATAGAATCTGTCCGCGATACTCTTATCAGTCTCCAGCTCCAAGTGTATCTTTCCCAAGATGTCCTCGATCTTGTCATCTGTGGCGCATTCCGCTTCCGGATTCAGCTTCGGCCCGCCCGAACTGAGCGACATCAGGAAGATATAGCTCGTCAGAATGTGCCAGCACACCGGATTCGGCTGCAGCAGCACTCTCGGTGGAATCAGCGTCAGCGAATCCATCCTGATGGCGTCTGTGACATGCCGGTAAGGGAAAATGCTCGGCAACTTAGGCACCAAGTCCACGTTGTCGACGAACCGGTACGTAGTTGTAACTGTCTGGTGATACTTCACCGCGAAGTCGTGGTTTCCCGTGCGCGGACTCGCATAAGTATAAATCGTCGGGTCGTTAAGCGGAGCTGGCGCATGCGCCGCCACATCCAGCGCCAGCAACGTCGCTATCGCTCCTCCCAGGCTATGCCCGCAGATGGTTAGCGAATTCGCCGCCGGCAGTGTCCCAAGAAATTTCACCACCGATGGCTTGCCCACCCCCTCCTCCACCGTCATGGATCTGTACATCGCCGTAAATCCATCTTCGGTGCAGCCTGCCCCGGCAACTTCTCTGAACGGGACATCTCCGAAGTGCGCATCCTGCACCCATTCCTTGATTCCCTCCGTGCCGCGGATGGCCACAACCACTTCGCCCCCCGCTCGCGCTTGCAGAATCAACCCCATCTTCACTCGCTGTTTGCCGCGGTCCGGATTCTTGTCCGTTGCCAGATCGTTCCCGTAAATGGTGGCGAGTAGATCGTATCCGGGCGTTACCGGCGGTTTGCCGGCGAACACGTCATACGCCGCGTTGACAAGTTGCGCATACTCGATGGCTTTGTTCCAGTCCATGATCTTTTCCTTTCCAGGAGGGAACCGCAGGGGTACTTAACAGTGCGGGCAATCTTAGGCAGTCAATCGTCCCAAGTCAATCCACGATGCGTTTCGTGAACCTCGTAGGGGCACGGCACGCTGTGCCCGCTCTGGCGATGTCCAGGCCACAACGACACGCAATATCGCCAATCAGGAACTATCTCCACTTCTTCAACTGCGGCCAAACTTTTTCCAGCGTCCCAAACTTTGCCCCTCGGCAAATATAAACCGCAATCTCTTTCTCCAAAGCATAGGGGTTATCCGCCGAAGTCCCCACATACTCTACATGCTCGAACAATTCCTCCAGCCGCTCCCGCGAATCTCCTAGCACCACCAAACAATTCCCCGAATAGCCGCGCGGCCCCCACAGCCAGTAAGTCTGGTGCCCGCTGAGCGCCGGCGGCAATCCATAGCGCGGTCCAAGAAAATCGATGGCCCCGGCCTGCCCATAATCCTGCGCAAAAATTCCGCACCCCGGCCGTTCCGCCGGCGAAAGCCGGTTATAAGCCGTCGCCGTCTCCGCCACAATCTCTTCCCAGCCAAACTGATCGGCGTACCACTGCGGCAAAGGCGCCCGTTCGAGGCTGTGCTCCGTCACCGGCGGTTTCATTGGCAAATACTTAAAGTAAGCCCGGAACCTACCCGGCGAGAGAATGGGTACGACGAGCGGAGCAAGGTGCGCGCCGCTGGCCAGCAAAAGGATCACAATAACTGGCTTCAGCCAAACAAGCCGGTTGGGACCCACTCGGGCAGCTTCCACATCTGCGCTTGCAATTTTTCTACGCTCGATCGCCGCTTCGATCACCACCGCCCCCGCCGCGAGCAACATCGGATAAATCGGCGACAGATAGTAATTCTTGCCGTGCAATACAAAGAAAGCCGTAAAGCAGACCAGATAAGCCCATCCCAGCACCCTATACGGCTTCAGCCCCGGCGACACGAAAAGCGCAATCAATCCCCTGATCCAGATCGGAGCTGTGATAGGGTCAATCAGCAGCATCTGTTGAAAGAAAAATTGCGGCAGCGGCAGTACGACGTCGCGCCCATCGGCGCGAATGTTGCGCATCAACTGAATAAATGGCCACTGATTGTGAATGTTCCAAAGCAGGTTGGGCAAAAAAATCAAAAAAGCCGCAAAACCGCCAACCCAAATCCATGGATTCAAAAACATGCGGCGCTGAGCCGTCAGCAAAAGCCCAACCACTATCGCAAAACCAAACAAAGCGATCGAATACTTCTCCTGCAGCCCGATCCCCGCCACCACACCGAACCAAAGCCAATAGCGAGGGTTATCCCGCTTGATCGCGAGCACCGCGAAGTAGGCGCAACCCATCCACAAATTGGGTTCCAGGCAATTGGTGCCCAGCAAGCTCCCGTTCGAGAGATATTGCGGCGCAATCAGAACGGCGATCGCGCTCAGCACCAAAGCATAACGCCGCCCGCCGAATTCGCGCGCCAGCATGGCCGTCTGCACCACCAGCATGGAAGAAGCCACCGCCGGAATAAACCGAATGCTGCGGAGCGAATCTCCCAACACGGCACGGCAAATGTGAATCAAGAAGGGAATCAGCGGCGGCTGGTCGACATAGCCCCAGGCCAGATGATTCCCGCAAGCCATGTAATCGAATTCATCGCGAAAATATCCGTACTGGTTGTTGAAGTAGCAATGAAAAATGAATTTCGCCAAGGCAATGGCAACAACGATCAGCATGCCATTCGCTAACCAAGACTGCTCTTTTGATGCAGGAGGGGAAGCTCCCAGGGAAGTGTCTGTCATTTTTGTTTTGGCAAACGTATCACAGTTAGAAAAACCATTCTTTTTCCGGAGCGCTAAGGCAGCGTGAACGCGATGACGTAATCGCCCTGCTTCGTTCCGAGCTTACCGTGACCGCCAGCCGCGATCACAATATATTGCTTCCCGCCGATGCTATACGTCATCGGCGTAGCCTGTCCTCCAGCGGGCAGCTGATACGACCAGATTTCCTTCCCCGTCTCCGAATCGAAAGCGCGCAAATAGTCGTCCATCGCCGCCGCCGTAAAAACAATTCCTCCTCCCGTAACCATCGGCCCGCCCAAAGTAATCGTCCCTGTATTCATCCCCGGCAGGAAACTACCCAGCGGCACGTCCCAAACTTTCTTTCCTTCAAACAGATCGACCGCCGCCACTGTCCCCCACGGCGGCGTGTTGCAAGGTAACCCGCTAGGCGAAAGCAGCGGCGTTCGAAACATCGCAAAAGGCGCCCCCGTCTGCCGCCCGAATTCGCCGTGCAATCTATCCGAATCGGTGGCGTTCTTCCGCGCCTCATCCAGCTCCGCTCTCGGAATCAATTTCACGAAAATCGGCAACCGGTTCGTATCCACGAACAACAAATGCCGTTGCGGGTCGTACGCCGCGCTGCCCCAATTCACGCCGCCCACGTTGCTCGGAAACACCAGCGTCCCTTGCAAACTTGGCGGCGTAAAAATATCCCCGGATCGTGCCGCCTTGATTTGCTCCGCGCACCATTGCTTCTCTTTATCATCCTTGCCCCACGCATCCTCGACAGAGAGCTTTTCCGGCACAAGCGAAATGGTAGAAGCCGGCTGCGTAGGCCATGATTCTTCTCCTGGAATGTCGCTCTTTTGAACCGGCTTCTCCTCCACCGGGGAAAGTGGTGCACCCGTCAGCCGGTTCAATATAAAAACACGCCCCATCTTTGTCGTAATCGCAATTGCAGGCGTTCCGTCTTTCCACGCAAAAAGCGTCGGCTGCGATGCCACGTCATAATCCCAAAGATCGTGATGCACCACCTGAAATCCCCAGACGAATTCGCCCGTCGAAGCTTTCAACGCCACCACTGAGTTCGCCCACTTGTTGTCGCCCTTGCGAAACCCTCCGTAGTAGTCCGGGCTCGCGCTGCCTGTAGGAATGAAAACGAGGTCGCGCGGCGCATCCACTGAAAGCGTGGACCACGCATTCCCGGCGCCCGTGCGCGGAGTGTTCTGATAGGCCCAGGGAGCAATGGGATCCCATGTCCAGCGAAGTTTTCCTGTTCGAACATCAAATGCCCGCACGATCCCGCGTTCCAAAGTCACCGCGCGGTTGTCCCCCTCCGATGAGCCGGTTATGACCAAGTCCTTGTAAATCGCGGGAGCCGAAGTCACCTGGTAATCGCCCGGATCGCGCATCTTGACCTCAGCGGTCAGGTCAACTTCGCCGTTCGTTCCGAAATCGACGCAGGGCTTGCCGGTCTCGCCGTCGAGCGCGATCAAACGGGCGTCCAACGTACCTATGAAAATGCGCAAAGCGCAGGCTTTGCCTTTGCCGGCCTTCGCTGACTCGTCGTGCCACGCCGATACTCCTCGCGAGGTCACTTCAGAAAATCCGTAGGGATGCTCCAGTTTCGGATCAAATTCCCAAAGCTTTGCCCCACTTACCGCGTTCAAAGCAATCACGTGATCGTAAGGCGTACTCAAAAAAAGTTTCCCGTCTATCAAAACGGGCGTGGCTTCAAACGCCGCTTTCTTATCGAGCTCCTCGTCATACGGCAACGCCCCCGTCCGATACGTCCACGCCACCTTCAGTTGCGCCACGTTGCCTCGGTCAATCTGCTTGGCAGGGGAGTAGCGAGTCCCGCCTGGATCGTTCCCGTAGTTAGGCCATCCAGTATCAGGAGCCGTTTGCGCGCTTGCGAAGGCAGAGATTACTAGCGAAAACGCGAGCAGGGAAATCCACCTCACAATCACGCACGGGCAAACTTCCCGTAGGGACACGGCATGTTTACCCTGAGCCCCGAAGGGACGCGCCCGTCCAATTGGAGTGGAAAATCTAAATCGGTCTGTGAATTTCATAGTGGGACAATTATGGCGAGAAGGCTCAGAGCAACAAAGCACTTGGGACAACCGGGCTTAGCTGGGGGACGAATGGGCCGTTCACCAGCTCCGCGAACACTTTCAAGACAGTTTCGACAACTCCGGCCGCTGCTTCACATATCGCCGGCTCCATCGCAACTCTGTGGAGTCCTTCAAAATGACCTTGTACTCCCCATGAAACCACGACTGCATCTCTCGAATCGCATCCAACCGCACCAAGCTTCCGCGATTAATCCGCACAAAGATCTTCGGATCAAGCGAACCGGCCAGTGATTCCAAAGTTCCGCGCAGAGTGTGCGTTTTCGCGCCGCAATGCAAGATCAAATAATTTCGGTCCGCTTCGATCCACGATATTTCCCGGATCGCCACAAAATGTGCCCGCTCATTTTCGTGCACCAATAGCCGGTCCGGAAACGACCGCTCTCGCTGAAGTTGCCCCAGCAGCTCCTGTATGCGCGCTGCGAAACCATCTTTCGATAGAGCGTTCTGCTCTCTCGCCCGCCGCAGTACTGCGCGGAACCGCTCTTCACCAAAGGGCTTCAGCAAGTAATCAAACGCGTGCACCTCGAACGCCCGTAAAGCGTACTGGTCGTGCGCCGTCACAAACACAACCCGCGGCATCGCTTTCGCGGGAATCGCTTGCACGACTCCGAATCCATCCATCCCCGGCATCTGCACGTCGAGGAAAACAAGATCCGGCCGGTGTTTCTCAATCGCAGCAATCGCCGATTCCGCCCCTCCCGCCTCCCCAACTACCTGCACATCCTGCTCCTGCCGCAACAACCGCAATATCTTGCGCCGCGCCGGCGCTTCATCGTCGACAACCAGCACCTGAAGTGTTCTCAAGGAGGCCACGGGCTAAATACGGCGCTCCTCTACATGAAATGGAACCCTCAGCGTCACTTCCGCTCCGCCAGACGGCCGGTTGGCAATCCCAAATTCCTGCTCAGTCCCGTAAAGCTGCTCAAGCCGCCCTCGAATGTTGGCCAACCCGACTCCGCGATTCATCGCGGCCTCACTGCCTTGGTTACCAAAACCCGATCCCGTGTCGGCAACCTGCAAAATCAACGAGCCATTCTCGCGCCGAACACCAATCGATATGTCGATCCCCGCGCCCCCATCTTTCAATCCATGGCGCAGCGAATTCTCCACCAGCGGCTGCAAAATCAACTGTGGCACAAGCGAATTCTCCAGCTCCGCATCCACGCAATAAGTCACCCGCAAATTCGATTCAAAACGTTTCTGCATGATTTGCAAGTAAAGCCGTGTAATTTCCAACTCCTGTGCCAAAGGAATTTCGTGGGAATTGGCCGTCCCCAATGTCAGCCGCAGCAATTCGCTCAACTGCGTCAACATCGCATCCGCCGCCGGCACATCTTCATACATCACGGAAGAAATCGTGTTCAGCGTGTTAAACAAAAAATGTGGCTGCAACTGCAATCGTAAATTCTCCAGCTGCGCCTGCGCCAGCTTGGCGTGCAATTCCGCCGCGGCCAATTGCTGCGCTTGAGCAATCCGCAATCGCTCCAGAAAGTAATAAACCAGCACAATTATCGTATACCCCAGCAAGTCGTTCGATAACTCCATGGGATACCGGAATCGCATGATGCCGTAGTCGTAGCTCCCCAAGCCCACCAGAGGAGACAAAATCCAGCGGCTGACCGCCATCAAGCTGGTGTGCAAAAAAGAAAACGCCACCGCTGACAACAGATGCAGGCCGATTAACCTCAGCCAACCAATGGGTTTGAACAGGTACGATCCCGCCATTCGGAAGACCAGCGGCAGAATGACGAACACCGAATACACGCCCGTGAACTCTTCGAGGAATCTCACTCCAAAAGTCCCCGGCCTCTCGCGGGAAAGATCGTCGAGGTAACGGTAGCTGAAGATCAGAACGAAGATGCCGGTGTAAACGAGAAAAAGAATCGCCCATCCCTGCGCCCGCGTGAGTCCCAATACGCCTCGCTCCTCTTTCGGGAGGTTCGTCTGCGGCGCCGGGTTGTTCGAGGAAGCGTCAGTCATGGACTCGCCCTTCAGCGCCTGATTATGCTCCAGAAAGGGCAAGTGTCGAAAGGGAAGAACGCGCAGGACCTACTTACAGAAGGAATTGGGAAGAGCAGGAATCAATCGCGGCGTTGTGTTGATCCGAGGCCTGACTCAATCAGGCGCACTCACGACCCGCGACGTCGGTCCATGGAGAAGATGGAGCTGGCAATCGTTATCGAAACCAAAGCCACCATGGCAAACCCGAGAATGACCACGATCACTGGAACCCCCCTCCTACAACGCAAAAGAGAAGGGCAGGTAGACTTCCAAACACAATGTTTGTGTTTTCAATGGGATACATCTATGGAATATGAAATCGTGCCACCAATTGGAGACAAGTGTCAGTCAGAGGGCACATTTTTCCAGTAATGGTACTCGGTCGCAGCAGCCCGAGGAGATGTCACTTAAGGACCACTCTGAACGGCCCTGAAGGGCGATCTGAGTCTAGGCCTTGCTCAGCCGGATCGACCCATCCCCGGTGTGCACGGTAAGGGACTGCCCTCCGCCGTTCATCTTCCCATGAAGCTGCGAGTTGCTGAATGTCCCTTCGACGGTCACAGGCAAGCCCACGCTTATGTGTCCGTCGCCAGTGCTGGCGTCGATGTTGGCCTGAAAGTCGCCCGGCAGGGCCAAATCCACGCTGCCGTCGCCAGTCCGTATGTTCCAGCTTTCAGCCATCTTGGACCCCGGAAGGACATGCGTATCCACGCTTCCGTCGCCCGTCTTAATGAGCAGGCCGTCGAATCGCCCCGAAACCCTCACATGGCCATCGCCGCTATCGGCGTCCAACTTACCATCCAACTGGCGGGCTTCAATCGAGCCATCTCCAGTGTGCAGCTTTATATCGCCCTTCAGTGTATCCACGTTGATGCTGCCGTCGTGCGTGTGCAGATCGATCGTGCCCGTCAGAGTATTTGCCCGGATAGAGCCATCGCCCGTTTCCACGCTGACACTTCCATTAATGGAGCTGGCTTCAACCGAGCCGTCTCCCGTATGTGCATTCAAATCAGCATTTTGCGGCATGCGTACTTCGATGTGCAGTCTTCGGCCACGGCCGCCCCAGGAAAATCCCCAATGGCCCGTAACCCGCGCGATTAACTCCACTTGGTCGCCGTTCTGGCGCGACTCAATGTGCAGATTCTTGTCCAGCTCATAGCCTTCATAGTCGACGTGAAACTCTACAGTCTTGCTGTCGCTTGTGGTGACGCGCACGCTGCCGTCATTCGTGTCGATGCGCACGTTGGCGCGCCCCGAAACGGTGTAGGTTTTCGAGGGCCAGTCCGTTGCCTTGGCGTGCGGCGCTAACGCGGCTGCGGCGAGCAGGGCACTAGCGACAACCCCCAAACGAAGCACTGTCGTGCGGTTGGGATGCAGTTTCATGGCTCCAAGCCTCCGTTGCATTGCTTTCAGATTGCTCGTTCTAACAGTAGGTACGAAACCCCGTTACAAAATGTTCCGTTTCCAACGTTTCACCAGCTACTGCAGCGCCTGGCTTGTTCCTACAGACGGTCGAATGCCCCAAGTCGTCTGATCGGCAGCACTGCGTCTCACCCAAAGTGGACATCTAAGGGACCCCTTAGCGCTTCGCCGCAGCCTTCTTGTGAGGTGCTGCTTTCGCCTTCGGCGCTCCGGGCTTGGCGCGCAGCGCCGCCAAAAACTGTTCCGTCGGCAGCGTGTTGATGACGTCCTTTTTCTCCAGCCAGCCGCGGCGGGCCATCGTTACGCCGTAGCGGATCAACGCCAGGTTCGTCGCGTTGTGCGAGTCCGTCGAAATGACCACCTTCACGCCACGGTCCTTGCACATCCTTAAGTACACATCCTTCAAATCCAGCCGGTCGGGGTACGAATTGCACTCCATCGCCACCCCATACTTCGCGCAGGCCTGCAGAATCTTCTCCATGTCGTAATCGATGGGATCGCGCCGCAAGAGCAGCCGTCCCGTTGGATGCGCGATGATCTGCGTGTAGGGGTTCTCAATCGCCGCGAGCATGCGCTCCGTCATCGCAGCCCGCTCCAAATTGAAATACGAGTGAACCGAGCACACCACGACGTCCAATTGCGCCAGCAACTCGTCCGAATAATCCAGCGAACCGTCTTTCATGATGTCCACTTCGGCGCCCGCCAGCACGCGAATTCCGAGCCCCTTTTCGCTCGCCTTGTGAATCTCTTTGATATGCGCGGCCATGCGCTTTTCATCCAGCCCATTGGCTACCGTAACGGCTTTCGAGTGATCGGTAATCGCAATGTACTGATGCCCCAGTTTGCGCGCGGCCTCGGCCATCTCCTCGATGGAATTTTTTCCATCGCTGGCCGTCGTGTGCATCTGCAAGTCGCCTTTCATGTCTTTCAATTCAATTAGGTGCGGCAGTTTGTGCGCCTCGGCAGCCGCGATTTCGCCAGTGTTTTCGCGCAACTCGGGCGGGATATAGTCCAGCTTCAGCCTGGCGTAAATCTCTTCTTCGGTACGGCGCGCGACTGGTTTTTCTCCCTTGAGCGTCGCCAGCGCGTACTCGTTGAGCGTCAGCCCCATGTCGTTGGCTCGCCCCCGCAGCGCCACGTTATGCTCCTTAGAGCCAGTAAAATAAAGCAGCGCCGCGCCAAAACTCTCCTTCTCCAGCAGCCGCACATCTACCTGCAACCCATTCTGCAGCGTGAAACTAACCTTGTTCTCCCCATGCGCCAGCGTTTGGTCAATTCCGGGAAACTCCAGAATGTGCTTGGCCAACGCATCCACCTGCTTTTGCGCAGTATGTCCCGCACCGAGCGTCAACAGCAAATCCAAATCTCCCACCGTCTCCTTGCCGCGCCGCAGCGAACCCGCAGGAGTCACTTCCTCCACCGCCTTTCCCGCTTTCTTGATGTGCGCAATGATTTCCGCCGCCGCGGCTTCGGCCGCATCGATGTGAAACCGCCCCGAGGATTTCTTGAAGACCTCGATCGCCTTCAAGATGTTTTGCTCTGTTTTTTCGCCGAATCCCGGCAGATCGCGAAGTTTCCCCTCCTTCGCGACTTTCTCCACATCCGCCACGGTTCCCGCTTTGAAGTGCGACCACAGAAACGCCACCTTCTTCGGCCCAAGAGATTGCAGTTGCAGCAAATCCAGAATCGTCGCCGGATATTTCTTCAGCAGCTTTTTGCGCAGCGCGTAGTCGCCGGTCTTCACGATCTCCTGAAGATGCTCCACCATGCGCTCCCCGATTCCCGGAAGCTCTTCCAGTTTGTCCGGGGTCGTCACGAGCTGCTCGATCGATTCCGGCAGCCCATCGATCAGCTCCGCCGCCTTTTCATAGCTGCGGTAGCGTCCAATAATGGCGCCGTCAATCTCGAGAAGTTGCGCAGTTTCGCGCAGTATGCGGGCGATCTGTTTGTTGTCCATGGCAGGGATTATAAAGCCAGTGTCCCGCGAAAGGCACGCGCGCAAACATCGCCTGTCGCTTCAACAGCCGCCTATGACAGTCGTACTGATTGATGGTTAACTCCTGGCAGGTTTTTGGGTACACTGCTGCCCGGCTGCCTCCTGTGGGCAGCTCAAAGCCATGAAACGCCCCTTCTCAGTAAACTTTCTCGGCTATTTATTTATCGCTGTAGGTATCGCAGCCCTCGTCTATCAACTCATCAAAGGCACGCTGGATTTTTGGATGATTACGATTGTGCTTTTTGAGCTGATCGCGGTTCTGGCAGGAATCTTCCTGCTCAAGGGGCGCAATTGGGCCCGTTGGCTCTTGATGGTATGGGTCGCCGTTCACGTATACATCGGCGCGGAGCACTCGCTCTCCGCGGGCTTGCCGCACCTGCTGTTACTCATCGCTATCGGTTATTTTCTGTTTACGCCGCCCGATTCGCACTATTTCCGGTCCGCGCCGTCCGTGTAGTGCCTTCGCAGGCGCAACCGGAAAAGCTCTCCTCCACCCGCAATCCCCTGGCGCAGCGAACCGCAATTCCCTAGAATCCGCCCGTGGTCAATGTCGCTGTGCGGTAGACTGTCCGGTCAGAAGCGGCGCGTGAATATCTTCTCGCTACGCTTCGCGTGTGGAATAGCTTCACTGGGGGGCAGAGTGCGTCTTTCGATCCTCGCGGCTTTGTTCGCAATGGTTGTGGTTCCCAACATCCATTCGCAAGCGCAGAAGTCCGTGCAAGCAGCGAGCCTGCCCGAGAAAGTCATCATCGATACGGACATCGGTGACGATATCGACGACGCTTTTGCCATCGCCCTCGCTCTGAGGAGCCCCGAACTCGAGATCCTTGGCATCTCAACCACGTTCGAAGACACCGAAGCCAGAGCCAAAATCGTAGACCGGCTCCTCGGCGAAGCCGGCCGCTCCGACATTCCGGTCCTCGCCGGAACACCCACTCACACTACGAATGTGATGAATCAAAAACGCTTTGGCGAGGGTGGCCACTTCGCCAGGACCTCACATCCCAGCGCCGCGGATTTCATCCTCGAGCAGATTCGTCGCTATCCCGGCCAAATCACGCTGATCGCCATCGGCCCGCTGATAAACGTTGGCTCGCTGATCGACAAAGACCCTGCAACTTTCCTCAAACTCAAGCGCGTGGTCATGATGGGCGGCTCCATCGAATGCGGTTACGGCGAACTCTGGTTCTGCCCAGAACGCGGCCCCGACGCTGAGTGGAACATCGTCAACGACATTCCCTCCGCCAAAAAACTCTTTCTGTCGGGCGTGCCGCTGTACGTGATGCCGCTCGATTCCACACAATTGAAACTGGACGAGACCAAACGGGCTTATCTCTTCAAGCAGGGAACTCCGCTCACGGACGCCCTAACGCTCCTCTATCATGAGTGGGGCCAGCAAACTCCTACGCTCTTCGATCCCGTGACTGTCGCCTTTATCCTCGATCCAAAAATCTGCCCTGTCGAACCGATGCACATCCGCGTGGACGACAAAGGATTCACTCGCCGCGAGCCAGGCCCTCCCAACGCCCAGGTTTGCATGCATTCCGACGCCGACGCCTTCTTCCGCCTCCAAATCGGCCGCCTGGTTGCACCCGATAAGTGAGTGGTGGGTGGTGGCAACGAACCGTTTGGTGCGCCGCTTCTGTTACCGGTCTTCTCTCCGCGTCCTCCGTGCTCTCCGAGCCCTGCGTAAACCCATTTCGATTTCTTTGCGCATCGCTGCGGAATCCTGCGTCTTCTCACTACTCACCACTCACTACCGACTACTCACTTTCTTAAAATAAAAAAAGCCGGCAGAGGGGCGATCTCTGCCGGCCGAATGATGCCTTGTTTAATTACGCTGGCTTTTGGACGTTCGCTGCCTGGGGGCCTTTCGGTCCCTGGACAATCTCGAATTCTACCGTATCTCCTTCCTGCAAGGTGCGGTAGCCATCACCCACAATCGCGGAATAATGAACAAATACGTCTGGACCATCGTCTCGCCCTATGAAGCCGTACCCTTTTGAGTTATTAAACCATTTTACGGTTCCTTGCACTTATGTGCTCCTCCTGATGGAGACCTGGATGTTTCTCTCGGCGGCAAATCGGGACAAAAACAGCCGCACTTTCAATAAATTGCGCGGAGTGTACCAGAAAGATGATTTGAGTCAAGAGAGCAATCGTTTTCTTGCGGCAAAAAGTGAGCGTTTTTGCCTGTATAAAAACGATTCAGTGTGAAGTAGCCCGCTTTTTTCCGAGGCTTGCTCTCCGAGTGATCCTGCAAGTGCAAGCGAATACAGGGTTTGCGTATTTTTATGCAGCGGGGTGTATGCAGCCGCTCGCGGTTGTAATTTTGTGCACACACTGCGTTCATGAACCGCCCGAAGAGCGTGTCGAGTAGCTGATCGGTCTAAGGATTTCATAAAGATTGTTGTAATCGTCGGTCCAAATACGCAGACGCGGGGGTATTTCGATGGTTTGACTGCCTGCAAAAGTCTCCGGCTTGTTCAAAAACTCCTGATTTCGCGTAACCAGTACCCAATCAGCCGAGGAAATCATCATCGAGGCGTCTTCGTCGCTCGCAATCAGCCGTGTCGCGTAATCCGCGTCCTCGGCCAACAATTTCACCACGGGTGCGAGGTTCAAATACGTGTTCGAGGTGTGCACCGCGAGAATGCCATCCGGCTTCAAGTGCCTGAAGTAAACGGTGAACGCTTCTTTGGTGAGCAAGTGCACAGGAATGGCGTCGCCAGAGAAGGCGTCGACGGCCAACACATCAAATTGCTGCGAGGATTCGCTTTCAAGCGATAATCGCGCATCTCCCAGAATGATTTCGGACTTGGCCGGGCTCTGTTTGAGGAACGTAAACCGGGTATTCGCCACCGCGATGACCTGCGGATTAATTTCGTAGAAGCGGAACGAGTCGCCAGGTTTTCCGTAGGCGGCGAGCGTTCCCGTTCCCAGGCCAATCACACCGACTCTCTTTGGACCGTCGCAGCAAAATCGCAAAGCCAAACCAACACCCGATCTTCTGCCGTAGTAAGTCGTGGGGTTGCGATTTTCCGGGAAGGAAAGATATTGCGCGCCATGCTGGATCGTTCCGTGAACTAAACTCCGGTACGGCAACTTGAGGCCCGTTTTGAATTCTTGGATGCGGAGCGCTCCATAAAAATTGCGCATCATTGCAATGGTGTCTTCTCGCGTAGCTCGAATGTTCAAGACAAGCACGGCGCCCATCGCGATGGACATACCAGCCCAGAAGATTCGTGCCAACCATCCTTCGCGCCACAGCACGATGGCTCCCAAAACGGCAGTCAGGAGCAGAATGATCGGTAATTCGTAGACGCCGGAAAGAACGTGCGGAGCGAGCAAACCAACGCAGACCGCGCCAAGCGCGCCTCCCAGAGCGATAGTCAGATAAAACGACGTGAGATAGCTGACGGAAGGCTTACGTTGAACGAGTTCGCCATGACAAAAGAGGCAAGCAACAAAAAGCGCGCCGCAGAATAGCGGCACACTGATCTGAACCGCGTGTGTGATGGAAGAATCATGGATCGCGTAACCCGCGCAGCCTAGCGCGACGGCGAGAATTCGCGCCACTAACCATCGCGAATAGAACTGGTGTTTCGCAAATACCAGCGCGAACGAGAGGAGGTAGAGCGCGAGCGGCACAACCCACAAGAGCGGCACGGGCGCGACATTTTGTGAAAGGTGATTCGTCACCGCGAGAAGCATCATCGAGCTGCATGCGGACAAACTCAGCCATAGCAATTTGGTGCGTAACGCGGGCGGAGTGTCTTCTTGCGGAGTTTCTGTTTTCAGTGCTTCAGGAGATTCGTTTGCAATGAACGTTTTCAATGTGTAGTTGCGGCTGAGCCATGCCGAGATGGAGCAACAGATTACGAAGAGTCCGTAAATGGAAGACCAGAGGATAGATTGGTGGCGAGAAGAAAGACGTGGCTCGATCAGAAACGGAAAGCTCAGCAGCGCGAGCAGGGAAGCGAGATTCGAGAGAGCGAAAAGATGGTACGGCGAACGGCCAGCTGCGCGGCGCGCGTACCACGTTTGCAGCAGCGGGCTTGTGGCGCTCAGCAGGACGAATGGAAGCCCGATCGAAAACGTAAGCAAGCTGAGGATGCGCCAGGCGGGATCAATTTGCACATGCGAACGCCAGAATATTTGCGGCGCGATCGGCAGCCACATCAGGCTGACGAGCAGGAGACTCAGGTGAAGGGCAGATTGGCGTCTTGGTACAAGGCGGCGAATCGCGGCGTCCGCGTAGAGATAGCCGAGAAGAAGAGCCGTTTGAAAAAAGACAAGACAAGTCGCCCAAACGGCGGCGGAACCTCCGAACCAGGGAAGAATTAATTTCGCGAATAGCGGTTCGATCTGAAAGAGAAGAAAGGCTCCGAGAAAAATCGTTGCGGCGAACAAAAGCCGCTGCCATCGAGGCAAAGAATCGGGCGTATCGGCAGAACTGTGCATACTCCGCGCGGAATCAGGAGCGAACCAGGAAACGCAGGTAGTAGAGGATTCCGGCGATGGATTTGCCGTCGCGGATTTTGTTGCGGCGAATCATCTGCTCGAGTTCGCCGTGCGTGAAAGCCTTGCAGGTAATTTTCTCGTCTTCTTCCGGCTCTGCTTCGCCCGGCGTTAAATCTTCAGCGAGAAGGATGTACATGCGCTCTTCGAGAAAACCGGGCGTGGGGAATATGTCGAGAAAAACGTGGAAACGCTTGGCGCGGTAGCCGGTTTCTTCGATGAGTTCGCGGGCAGCAGCGCGGCGTGGATTTTCGCCGTTGTCGATGCGGCCGGCGACCAGTTCCCAGAGAAATTGGCGCGTCGCGTGGCGATACTGGCGAATCATGACAATGCGGCCGTCAGGCAGCGCGGGGAGAACGACGACGGAACCGGGATGCGTAATCACCTCGCGCGTAACGCGCAAGCCGCTGGGCTCAATGATTTCATCGCGGCGAAGGCCAAACACGGGCCCTTTGTAAATCATCTTACTGCGCAGGACTTTAGCGGTGGTTCGGCTGGGTGCTTTGGGCGGCATAGTCCGTACGTTTTCTCCGGCGATATCATACACTGTAGAGGCCGGGCTTTAGCCCGGCAATGCAGCGAAACGTGGCGCCGGGCTTCAGCACGGCATCTTTGATTTACAGTCTATGCCAATCAACACCATCATCGTTGACGACGAAAAGCCCGCCCGGGAGGAACTCGTCTTTTTGCTAAAAGCCTTTCCCGAAGTAAACGTAATCGGACAAGGCAAGAACGGCGTGGAAGCCGTGGCGCTGATCAAGGAGCACTCGCCCGACCTCGTTTTCCTCGACGTACAGATGCCAGGTCTCGACGGTTTCGGCGTCCTCAAAAAGTTAGTCGAACGCAAAATGAAAATGCCGCACGTGGTGTTTGCGACGGCGTTTGATCAGTACGCGGTCCAGGCATTCGACGTGAATGCAGTGGATTACGTATTAAAACCGTTCGACAAGGCGCGCATCGCAAAAGCCATCCAACGCGCCCGCAAAATGCTGGACACGCAGACTTCGACGACCGAACGCCTCGAACAGCTCGTCAACCAGCTCGGTGCCGCGAAAAGCACGCCGCAAAAAGTGAAAGTGCTGGTGCAATCGCAGCAACGCCTGTTGCTCGTCAACGGCGAAGACATTATTTTTGCGACGGTCGATGGCAGTGCGATTGTCGTCGTGACGCGCGATGTGGAAGGCTCGTCAAACTACCGCACGCTCGAAGAACTGAACGCCACGCTCGATTCCGAATCGTTCTGGCGCCCGCACCGCTCGTTCCTCGTCAACACACAACACATCAAGGAAGTCGTCCCGTGGTTCAACTCCACCTTCATCCTAAAAATGAACGACAAAAAATCCACCGAAGTCCCCGTAAGCCGCGTCCAAGCCAAACGCCTGCGCGAACTCTTCAAACTGTAGAATATTTGGATACTCTGATGGACGATCTGCGACTCTTCAAGAGCAACCGAAAGCTATCGGAGGAGCAGCCTTCCGATGAACCGAGAGAATACATTGTCTATTTTTTCTTTTTCATTGCTGTGACTGCGGTCATTGCCATTTTCGCTCGCTGGAGTGCGAACGGAATTGGTTGGGGAATCGGAACCGCTGCTCTTGTCGCTATCTACTTCGCGGACCGGCTGATCACCACGTTCAGGAGGCGCCAGTAGTTTGCTTCCTACCAGTTGGGAGAGTTATTCAGACCGTGATAGCATCGTGCGTACCGCGCGTACAACTTAGACGATGGATTTTTCGCTTAACGACCACCAAAAACTGATACGGGATACGGTTCGGCAATTCATGGAGGCGGAAGTGCGGCCTTCGGTGAAGCAACGCGACCGCGAAGAGCGTTTTCCTGCCGAAGAAATCAAGAAACTGGCCGAGCTGGGCTGCTGCGGAATGATGATTCCCGAAGAGTGGGGTGGGCCGGGGCTCGATACGCTTTCGTATGTGCTGATGCTCGAGGAAGTGGCGCGCGTGGACGCCGCCATGGCTACTTCGCTGAGCGTGACGAACTCGGCAGTACAAGTGCCGCTGGCGAAATTCGGGACGGAAGACCAGAAGAAAAAATATTTGCGGCGTTTGGCAACCGGAGAAATTCTCGGCTCGTTTTGTCTGACGGAACCGGCGGCTGGCTCGGACGCAGCGGGGATTCAGGCGCGTGCTGTAGCTACGCCGAGCGGGGATGTCTATCGTTTGAACGGCACGAAGACCTGGGTGTCGAACGGCCACGTCGCCGGATTGTTCATCGTGTTTGCGAAGACCGATCCGGACGCCGGCGGCAAGGGGATTACCGCGTTTCTGGTTGAGCCGGGCTTCCACGGGTTCAAGGTCGGGCGACATGAGGACAAGATGGGGCAGCGGAGTACCCCAGCCGTCGAAATTTTGCTGAATGACTGCGAAGTGCCGCGCGAGAACCGGTTGGGCGAAGAAGGGCAGGGGTTGAAGATTGCGCTCAGCGCACTGGACGGTGGACGAATCGGGATTGCGGCGCAGGCGATTGGGTTGGCTCAGGGGGCGCTCGACGAGTCGGTGAAGCATGCCAAGGCGCGTCGGGCGTTTGGGAAGTCCATTGGCGAGTTCCAGGCGATTCAGTGGATGCTGGCGGACATGCAGACGGAGATCGAGGCGGCGCGCGGGCTGGTCTATCATGCGGCGTGGCTTAAGGATGCGCACCCGGGGAAGCTGGGGGCGGCGTCGTCCAAGGCAAAGCTTTATTCCAGCGAGATGGTGAACCGCGTGGTGGCCAAGGCGGTGCAGATTCATGGCAGCTCGGGGTACTCGCGCGAATCCGACGTCGAACGCATGTACCGCGATGCGCGGGTGATTACGATTTATGAGGGGACTAGCGAGATCCAGAGGACGATCATCGCGCGGGAAATTTTGAAGTGAGGGAAACAATGTAGGGGCGCGCTTCAGCGCGTCCCCTTTCGGAGCCAGGATTGACCATAGACGGTAGCATCAAAAAAAAGCGAGTAGTGAGCGGGATGCGGCCCACTGGTCGCCTCCACATCGGCCATTATTTCGGCGCCCTAGAGAATTGGGTCCGGTTGCAAAATGAAACCGCTCCTGTGGAAACAGTGTCTGTAGGGGCGGGGCTTGCCCCGCCTTCTTCGGACGCCCGCGAGTTGGCGCGACGGGAGGGGCAAGCCCCTCCCCTACGAGGCCAAAAGGCTTACGACTGCTTCTACTTCATAGCGGATTGGCATGCTTTGACGAGCGACTATGCGGATACGTCGGGGGTGGCGCAGAACACGATTGAGATTATGACGGATTACCTGGCGGCGGGGTTGGATCCGGAGAAGTCGGTGATATTTCAGCAGTCGTTGGTGCCGGAACATGCGGAGTTGCATTTGTTGTTGTCGATGGTGACGCCGTTGAGTTGGCTGGAGCGGGTGCCGACGTATAAAGAGGCTTTGGAGCAGGTTAAGGATAAGGACCTGCACAATTATGGGTTTTTGGGTTATCCATGTTTGCAGACGGCGGATATTGTGATTTACAGCGACGCGGGCGCACAGCTTTACGTGCCGGTGGGCGAGGATCAGGTTTCGCATGTGGAGTTGAGCCGGGAGATTGTGCGTAGGTTCAATGGAACCTTGCTCACTGTCGAGTCGGAAATCGTGAATTATTTCCTGGATGTTGGAGACGACGCGGCATTACTTCCTGGCGAGCTTAAAATGGAACTTGAAGAGGCATGGGAAGTTCGCAGGGACAAGCCTGACGAATTTGAGAAACATGCAAGAAACTATACTGCACCGGCATTTCGTGAGGCGATTCAGAAGATTGGACTGGAGAACTTTCTGGACGAGTTTCCTGATGCAAGGATATTCATTAAGACACCAGACCCCTTGGTTGAGCCAAGAGTGATGCTGACGAAGACGCCGAGGATACCTGGGTTGGATGGGCGGAAGATGTCGAAGAGTTATGGGAATGCGATTACTTTGAGTGAGACGGATGAGGAGATACGGAAGAAGACGAAGGTGATGGTGACGGACCCGGCGCGGAAGCGGCGGACCGATCCGGGGAATCCGGACGTGTGTCCGGTGTACGACTGGCATAAACTGTTCTCGGCGGGGGAGCCGGGGCGGTTGGAGTGGGTGCGGCAGGGTTGCACCACCGCGGGGATTGGGTGCATTGAGTGCAAAGCGGCGATGGCGGAGAATTTGATCAAGTGGATTGGGCCGAAGAGAGAAGCACGAAACAAGTGGGAGAACGATCAGAAAGGTGTGCTGGAAATAATTGATGACGGGTCGAAGCGAGCGCGGGTTGAGGCGAAGAAGACGATGGAGCGGGTGAGGGAAGCGGTGTTTGGGTGGGAGAAGAAGAAGGTTGAAATAGCAAAGAATGCGTAAGTGGGCCCTGATATTGGCGGTTGGCGGGTTCCTAGGTGCAGCGATTTTCTATTCGCCGTACGTTGGCATAGATGGTCAGACCCAAGGGGTTTGTCCTGTGTGCCCGCACGTGTTAATGCGCGGCAGCGTAGTGGGGAAATTTATTTGGCTAACGTTGGTGGGCGGCATGATAAATGCGACACTCTTCGTTGTCGTGGGATTATCGATCCGCGCGGCCCTGAGACACGTACTTGGCGGTCGTGGTGCCGAAACGGTGCGGAACTCGTGAGGGGCTGAACAGTGCGGGCACGATGAATCGTGCCCCTACAAAGGCAAGGAAAGAATGGCGACGCCGGGGAATAAGTTGACGCGGGATGCGGCTTACAAGGTGAACATACCTTTGTATGAGGGGCCGCTCGACCTCTTGCTTGATTTGATCAAAAAGCATGAGATGAATATCCATGATATTCAGATTTCGTTGATCACGGCGCAATACCTCGAATACCTGCACAAGTTGGAAGAGTTGAATGTGGATGTGTCGGCGGATTTTATTTATCTGGCTGCGACTTTGATCTACATCAAGTCGAAGATGCTTTTGCCGCCGGATCCTTTGGCAGCGGAGGAAGGTATCGAGGGCGATCCGCGGGCGGAGTTGGTGCAGCGGTTGGTGGAGCACGAGAAATTCAAGAATGCGGCGCAGCTTTTGTATCAGAAGCAGCAGGTGGAAGAGAACGTGTGGTCGAAGCCGGATAAGTCCCTTTATAACGACGAGGGAACGGAAGGGGAGCTCGTCGTTTCGCTTGTGGATTTGGTGAAGGTGTTTCAGCAGGTTTTGGAGCGGCGGAAAGAGATTACACGGATCGAATTGCATCATGAGCAGTTTACCGTGGCGCAGATGATTGCGGCTTTGCGAGCGCAGATTTTGGCTAGTGCGGAGAATAGCGTTAATTTGATTTCGTTTTTTGAGGCTTGTCCGTCTCGGCACGCGATGATTGTGGCGTTCTTGGCGGTGCTCGAGATGGTGAAATTGCAGGCCGTGGGGTTGGCGCAGGAGAAGCAGTTTGGAGAGATAGTGGTGAAGAAGGGGAAGTCGTTTGATGTGATTTTTGATGAGGCGGGCGGGATTAAGCAGATTGATGAAGAGTATAAGTAGAGGATGGCCGGTTGCGAGCGGTGAGAGTGGATCGGGTTTTTTAACACAGAGTTCGCAGAGTTCACAGAGAAGAATTAAGACGAGATTCGGGAAGTGCGGGGAAGAGAGAGTTCAGCATGACGAATGAAGAACGAAAAGCGGCACTGGAAGCGATTATTTATGCGGCGGATGAACCGGCGACTAGTGAGCAGTTGGCGAAGGCGCTGGGCGAGGAGAAGCTTGTGGTGCAAGCTTCGCTCGATGAGTTGGTGGCGAGCCATGGGTCCGAGGAGCGCGGGATTGAGATTCGGGCTGTGGCTGGCGGGTACAAGTTGTACACGAAGCCGCAGCAGCATGACGTGGTGCGAAGATTTATTAAGAGTTTGCGGCCGCCGTTGAGGTTGACGATGCCGGCGCTCGAAACGCTGGCTGTGATTGCTTACAAGCAGCCGGTGACTTCGCCGGAGATTTCTGAGATTCGCGGCGTGAATACTTCGGGAGTGATTAATACGCTTTTGGAGAAGCGGTTGATTACTACGGCTGGGCGGAAAGAAGTGATTGGGCGGCCGATCCTCTATAAGACGTCGAAGGAATTTTTGATGCGGTTTGGGTTGAGCGATTTGGAGGAGCTGCCGAGTTTGAAGGAGTTTGAGGCTTTGGCGCGCGAGGCTTTGGGGAGCGATGAGGGTGTGGCGCCTCCCTCGAGCGAAGAGTATCGCGAGGGCGATGTTGCGGTCGCGGAAAGCGCGGCGCCTGAAAATAACGAGGAAATTGCGACGGAAGCTGTGGCGTCGGGCGACCATTCGCACAACAGCGCATCCGAGGCGATCGCGCACGTGCAAGAGGAACTTGCCGAAGCGGAAGAGTTTCGCGAGCATGAAGCGCTTGCGACATCCGAAGGGATGCCTGCGGGGGAGTTGGATGAGGATCCGTTGCCGCCGAGCGTGAAGTCGACTGCAGCGGGAGAATAGAAGAGAAGGATTTTAAACAGAGATCGCGGAGAGCACGGAGTTCGCAGAGAAGAGACTGGAAAGCGGCATATTGGAACCACAGCGACGAACGGTTTGATCGTGCCATCCCACGGCAGGGCACGATGTATCGTGCCCCTACAAGAAAAGACGAAAAACAGGGACGATACTGGTACGCATAACTCTTGGGAACCAAAGTGGGTCGGACTCCGTACTGAATGAGGGCGGCACGCCGCTTCAAGAAAACAGACAAGAGTTCGGGAGGGAGAAAAATCATGAAAAAGACAAAGACTTTCGTACAGGGCTGGATACCAGGGGCACTTTGTGTAGCGCTGATTTCGCTGGTGGCCGGTGTGCCGGCGCGGGCGCAGGGCGAGAAGCGGACGGTCTTCGCGGAGGGCGATTTTCATTGGCAAGGGAGCTTGAAGGCTGGGCAGATATTGGAAGTGATCAATACAAATGGGGAGATCGGTGCGAGTAAGGCTTCCGGGGATGCGGGGCGTGTAGAGGGCCTGAGGAAAGGGAGCGATGACGACCGGGAATTGTTTATCGAGGTCGTCGAGTACGCGGATGGTGTCACGATTTGCGCGGTGTATGCGAAGGATAAGACGCCAGGTCGGTGCCACCGCGGCGGTGTTTCCTCGGAGTCTAGCAATTGGAGTTGGCATGGGCATCACGCGAAGCTCAGCTTCGACGTGCAAGTGCCGCGCGGCGTGCGGTTTCATGCGATGACGACGAACGGAGCCGTGCATTGCGTCAAGCTGGAGAGCGTGGTGGAGGCGGCGACAACGAACGGTGACGTGGAAGTATCGACGAGCGAATGGGCGTCGGCGAGGACCACTAATGGCGGAGTGCGCGTGTCCATGGGAAACGCGAAGTGGAGCGGCGAGTTGGAGGAGAAGACAACGAATGGCAGTGTGGATGTCACGCTGCCGTCTTCCGCGGAATTCAAAGTGGATGCGGCGACGACCAATGGCGGAATTAACACGGACTTTCCGATTAGCGTGCAGGGGCGTTTTAATTCGAAGGAGCTTTCGGGAACCGTGGGCGGAGGCGGGCGCGAATTGAAAGTAGCGACGACGAATGGCGGGATTGAGCTGAAGAAGAGCTGAAGATGGTCTGTTGGTCGCGATGAGTCACAAGATGCGGCTCCGGTTGATATGTGCTGCCTTTGGGATCGCAGTACTTCCCGCATTTGGGGCACTAATATATTTGCTGGACTACTCATCTTTACGACATGTCGAGTGGCCGTTGCCGCTCATTTTGTTGGCGTTTATTTTGTGCCCCCCAATCCTGTTGATCGGCATTCTTGCCTTGGGAGGCAGCATATCAGCGATATGGTGGGCGGTTGCTTCTCTGATAAACGGAGCGATTTACGCAGCGATTGGGCCGGTCTTTTGGCGACTGTTTAGAAACATAAAGGAATCAGTCTTTAGCTAATCGATTGGCCGGAAAGACGGGCACGGCATGCCGTGCCCCTACGGGACAAAACTGAATGCAAGAGAGATTGCAGAAGATAATTGGGCGGGCGGGGATTGCTTCGCGGAGGCATGCGGAGCAACTCATTTTGAGCGGGCAGGTGCGCGTCAACGGCGTAGTCGTGCGCGAGTTGGGGACTAAGGCTGATCCTGCTACCGATAGGATCGAGGCTGCAGGGCGAACGGTTGGAGTTGGAACGGCGGCGCAGAGGAATATTTATTTGGCGTTGCACAAGCCGCCGGAAGTGGTTTCGGCGATGGCTGATCCGGAGGGGCGGAAGACGTTGCGGAATTGTTTGCGAGGGTTGCCGGAGCGGGTGTTTCCGGTGGGGAATTTGGAGTATGCGGCGTCGGGGCTGGTGTTCTTGACGAACGACGGCGATCTGGCGGCGGAGATGTTGAAGAACTGGGCGCAGATCGAGCAGGTGTATCACGTTAAGGTGAAGGGGATGCTGACTTTGGCGGATTTGGACCGCATCGGGAAAGAAGTTGGTTTGAGGATGAAAACGGTGCGGCAGCCGGACGCTTCGCGTGGGCGGGCGGCGAATTTTTGGTATGAAGTGCGAATGCGAGATTCGAAGAAGGATGAGTTGCGGCGGCTGCTGATGAAGGAAATGCATCCGGTGGAGAAGTTGATGCGGATTGGGTTGGGTTCGCTGACGGTGGAAGGATTGCCGCGTGGGCGGTACCGGTTGCTGAAGGACAAGGAAGTTGAGGAATTAAGGAAAAGCACCAAGCCAGGGAATAAAGGCGATTTGCGTTTTGAAGAAGACAAACGAGTTTTTACACCGAGGTCCCCGGGGACGCAATGGCCTCAGAAAACGGAAAGGCCGCGAAGAAGTCATACGCAGCACAAATCGGAGAGGCCGCAAAGAAGTGGTATGCCGTCGAAACCCGAATGGCCGCGAAGAAGCCACGTGCCGCAGAAGAACGAGAGACCGCACAGAAGTCAGAAACCTCAGGGAAGAGGAAGAGACAGAAAGTCGCCGGGCGGAAGACCGGTCCCACCGAGAAGCTAGCTTACACTTGCAGGAAATTCGCACTGATGGCTCTTGAACGATTGCAAAAAATAATGGCGGCTTGCGGGGTGGCATCGCGTCGCAAGGCGGAAGAGATTATTTTGAGCGGGCGCGTGACGGTGAATAGCGAAGTTGTGCGCGAGCTTGGGACAAAGGCGGATCTCGAACAGGATGCGATCTGCGTGGATGGCGTGGTGATCGCGAAGCCTGAGAAGCTGGTTTATTTCATGTTGAACAAGCCGAAAGGGTATGTGACGACTGTGAGCGATCCTGAGGGACGGCCGACGGTGGTTCAGATTTTGGGGAAGAGTGTGGGCAGAGTATATCCGGTGGGACGGCTGGATTATGCGAGCGAAGGATTGCTGTTGATGACAAATGACGGGGCGTTGGCGGCGCGAATGATGAAGGCTGGGTCGCATATGCCGAAGACGTATTTGGTGAAGGTGAGCGGAAAACCGGATGAGAAGAGGATAGAAAAATTGCGAGCGGGGATTGTGATTGAGTTGGAGGATGGGCGGAAGGTGAAAACTTCGTCAGCCAAGATACGTTTGTTCGAGGATGGGGAAAATCCGTGGTATGAGGTGGTTTTGATTGAGGGGCGGAATAGACAGATACGGCGAATGTTCGAGAAAGTGGGGCATTTGGTGGAGAAGATTCGGCGGGTGCGGATGGGGCCTTTGGTTTTGGATTTGGAGCCGGGAAGATTTCGGCCTTTGACGGCGAAAGAGATTGAGCAGTTGAAGAAAGCGGCTGGCGGGAAATAAAACAAGGAGACAGAATTTACACAGAGAGCACGGAGATTGCAGCGGGCGCAGAGAAGAGCGGATCGAAGATGCGAGAATAGATCGGAGCAAGTTTAGAAGCTTGGGCACCCTGGGGGCGGACAGGATTCAATGACGCGGACGATTGAAGAGTTGATACCGGATTACATTCGAGGGTTACCGGTGTACGTGCCGGGACGGCCGATTGAGGAAGTGGAACGCGAGCTGAAGATTCAGGCGGTGAAGCTGGCGTCGAACGAGAATCCCCTGGGGCCGTCGCCGAAGGCAGTGGAAGCGGCAAAGCTGGCGCTGGCGAACGCTAACCGGTATCCGGATGGCGGGTCGCATTTGTTGCGCGAGACGCTCGCGGCGCGGACGGGGCTTGCGGCGGAAGAGATTTTTGTGGGGCTGGGGTCGAGCGAGATTATCGATTTGGCTTCGCGAGTGATGCTGCGGGCTGGATTGCAGGGGATGACTTCGCAGGGGAGTTACGCGCCGTTTTCTGTGGCGATTCGCGCGAGCGGAGCGGAGCTGGTATTGGTGCCGCAGAAACTTTTTGCGTTTGATTTAGACGCGATGGCTGCGGCGATCACGCCGAAGACCCGCGTGATCTATCTGGCAAATCCGAATAATCCGACGGGGACTGCGTTTACATTGTCGGAGTTTGAGGATTTTCTTGGGCGCGTGCCGGAGAGCGTGTTGGTGGTGCTGGATGAGGCATACATTCATTATGCGCCGAGCTTGAACCGGCGGAAGACGGAAGAGATTTTTCGCAGACGCGCTAATTTGCTGATTTTGCGGACGTTTTCGAAAGTGTATGGGTTGGCGGGGATGCGGATCGGGTTTGCGATTGGGCGTCCGGAAGTGCTGGCGGCGATGAATAAGCTCAAGACGCCGTTTAATACTTCCGGAGTGGCTCAAGCTGCGGCGTTGGCGGCGATTGATGATCGGGAGCATGTCGAGCGCTGCATTGCTACGAATGCGTTTGAGCGCGCAAGACTGAGCGATGGGTTGAGTTTACTCGGCCTGCGGCCGGTGCCTAGCGAAACGAATTTTATTTTTATGGAAGTGGGGCCGGAAGCCAAAGAAATTTGCGACGAATTGTTGCATTTGGGCGTGATCGTGCGGCCGCTGGGATGGATGGGATTTCCGGAGGCGATTCGCATTTCGGTGGGGACAACGGAAGAAAACGCGAAGTGCCTGGCGGCGATGGCGGAGATTTTGGCGAAGCGTGCGGGCAAAGGTGAGTTGGCGGCGCGATGAGAGTGTTGTTGCCGAATGGCGTCAGTGCTTCGGTTGATCCAATTCTAGAAATTCTGAAGACATATAAGACGATGGCAGTGGTGGGACTGTCTTCGAATCCGGCGCGGCCCAGTTATGGCGTGACGGAATACATGCAGAGCGCGGGGTACAGAATCATTCCGGTGAATCCGAACGAGGCGGAAGTGCTGGGAGAGAAGAGTTACGCGCGGCTGGAAGATGTGCCGGGGAAGATTGAGATTGTGGATGTGTTTCGGCGGGCGGAGGATGTGCCGCCGGTCGTGGAGAGTGCGATAAAGATTGGCGCAAAAGTTTTATGGATGCAGTTGGGGATTGAAAATGCGGAGGCGGCGGAGCGGGGTCGGGCGGCGGGGTTGATCGTGGTGGAGGATGCATGCATTTTGGTGGAACATCGGAGGAGGGTGAAGCTATTGGCGTGAGCTGAAAATCTTGGCAACAGTAGGCGGCCCGCGCGGATTCATAGCGCGGGATTATTGTTTGTGGGACGCGGTTCAGTTGGGAAGAGGAAAGATTTCGAGATTGCGCTTGCCAGGTAGGACGACGGCGAGGAAGCGGCCGTCGGGGGAGATGGCGAATTCGCGGAACGAGAGGCCGTGGAAGATGGGCTGTGGCGTGGGCGTGAGAATCGGAACATCTGCGCCGGATTTTTGAGCGGTAAGTGCGGGAATGTTGATCCAGACGAGGTCGCCGGATTTGCGTTCGACGGCGCGCTTCAACATGATGCGGTTTTCGTCGGGCGACCAATGAAAAACGCCGAGGCCGACGCGGAGGCGGACGAAGTAATTGGGCAAAGCGAGATTGCGGACCTCGAGAACTTCGCGGTCGATGAAGTAAGCCACTTTTTCGCCGCTCGGCGAAACGGAGAGGCCGCCGGCGTAGCCGTCGAGCGTGGCGATCTCCTTGTCGTCCTGTGCGAGAAGTTCGAGGCGCTGGAGGCGCGGCGGGCCGGATTGCGCGCGGTCCTGTTCGACCGCGATGGCAGCGTTGGTGCGCGGGATGCGGTTGGAGTCGATAAACGTGCGGCCCTCGAAGGCTGGCCCTGCGGGGCCGGAGGTGATGTTCGAGTAGTGGAAGGAAAAGAGCATGCGCGGCTTAATCTCTTCGGTCAGATAGATGATGGTGGAATTGTCCTGGAGCCAGGTGGGGTTGAAGCAGTCCTTGATCTGATTTTCGCCTTTGCCGAAGTGGATTTCCCTACCGTTGTCTTCGAATCCGAGGGCGGTGAAGGAGTCTTCGGTGCGGCCGCCTTCGTCGACGCTGGCGGTGAAAAGTTGCGCGAGGAGCAGGCGGCCATTGGGGGACCAGTGGAAGGAATCGACGGAGTAGGAGAATGGCTGGTCGCCGCGGGTGAATTTGTCGCCCTGGAGGATGCGCCGGCGCTTGCCGTTGGTGTCCTGAATCCAGATGTCGTCGTGCTGCAGGTCGTATTTTTTGGTTTTAATGTTGTGCCGGACGGAGTAGGCGATGCGGCCATCGGAAGCAAAGCTGAAGGAGGTGACTTCCTCGTCGATATTTTGGACCGGCTTGTCAATGTCTTGGGCGCGGGCGCGCGGAACGAGAGAGAGGCCGGTCAGGCAAGCAGCCAGAGCGAGGGCGATTTGGTTCGTCCGCATAACCTTAAATTTTGACATGAGCGGGATTCTTTGGGAAATGCGTCACTGCTTTGGGCCGGGGTGTGGGCCGGTGAATTCGGAGCAGCACGGTTTCTGTACTGGTGTAAATTCCATGAATTCGACCCGGGTTTGGTCGGCGTCGTAGATGTTGAGCTGCCATTTGCCGTCGCGGCCAATTTTCGGTTGTTCCGATAGTTTGATGCCGGCTTTCGTTACCGCGTCTGCTATGGCGTGAATATCCGGAACGCCGAGCGAGATGTGGTTCATGACGCCGAGAGTGTGCTTGTCGGCGGTGGGCGAAATATTAAGCATGTACTCGACCCAATCGGTGCCTTCGGGGACCTGCATGGCCACCCAGTCGTCTCTCTCTTCGGTCATGCCGCCGTGCCAGTAGGGGCGGAAGCCGAATTCATTCACGAACAAGCGATCGACTGACTCTCGGTTCTTCACGACGAAGCCTGCATGAATGATGCGAACCGGATTCGAGGGATTCGACGGGGGTAAACCGGCATTCACGTCTTCCGCGTTGGCCAAGTGATAGGAGTCCGTAATCGAAACGTGATGCCCCTCGAGATCCGTGAGCTCGAGACGGAGGAGCTCCCCGCCGTGCTTCTTCCTTACCTCGTTAAAGTCAACTTTGTTGAAGTTGAAATACCTTTTGAATCCCTCGAGGTCTTCCGTGAGAAAGGATACTTGGGCGAGAAGGCTCGCGGGAGCAGGTGACGGGATTTTTTCGAAGCGGATGCGCTGGCCTGAGGGGAGGAACAAAAATGGGGGAGGCGCCGCCTGGCAATAATCGCAAGAGTGATCTGGATCGATAAGCTTTAAGTAGAACTTGCGCGCTTCGGTGACGTCCGAAACAAGAATGGTGACGCCGGCAATACCGAGAATGTGAGGGCGCTTCGGCGGCTTTTTCTTCGCCACGGCGGTGAGACAGAGGAGCAAACACGCGAATAGCAGGGCGACTCTTTTCATCGATGGCCTCAGGGACGTAGCAGCGAATTATTACAAGTGATTCCCGATGGATTTTGACACGAGGAGGGATTGTTTGGGAAATGGATCATGGCTTCGGTCCCGGGTGGGCGGCCGTGAATTCGGAGCAGCAGGGTTTTTGGACCGGCTTGAATTCCATGAACTCGACGCGCGTGAGATCGGGATCATAGACATTCAATTGCCATTTTCCGTCGCGGCCGATTTCTGGTTCCTCATTTACGGGCGCTCCGGCGGCTCTGAGGAGCTTCTCGGTTTCGTGAATGTCGGGCACACCGATGGCGATGTGGTTCATGATGCCGCGGAGTCGCTGATCGGTGTCGGGCGAGACGTTGACCATGAATTCGAGCCAGTCGGTGCCGTCAGGGACTTGCATGGAGACCCAGTCGTCTTCTTTGTCTTTCATTCCGCCGTGCCAGTAAGGGCGGAAGCCGAGAATGTCTTTGTAGAAATGTTCGGTGGCTGCGCGGTCGCGGACGATGAAACCAGCATGGATGATAGGCGAGGTAATGGGAAAGGAAGGGTAGGCTCCCGTAATCCCGATCGCGGGATTGCTTATCTTCTGGACGAAGATGATCCGGTGGTTTTCTGGATCAACTGTGCCAAAGCAAGGATCGTCACCGCATTTGGTGAGTTTCTCGGCAGCGATATGACTCTTCAGCAGCAAGTCCCGAAGTTTCTTGGCGTCATCCGTGCTGAATGCAATTTCTCTCAAGAGGTTGGCGGGGACCGGCGCTTGTAAGACTTCCAGAACGATCGGACCGAGTCGTTTCCCGCTCATTGCAACAGAAATAGGAGCACGCTCGCACCAGTCACAAGGCGTTTTCGGTCCAAATGGAGGAGGGACGGCATGCAGGGCCAGTGAATATAAATTGCTTGCCTTGTCAACATTCGTCACAAGTATCCGAACGTAAGCGATACCGAAGATACGAGGGCGATTTTGTGGGTCGCTCGCGGATGCGGCCACGCAAGAGACTAAAATTGCGCAGACGAGGATGAGGCGGTTCATCAAATCACCTCAGGGATTGGATGCCGAACGGGATTTAAGCTTGCGAATTTCATCCAGGCGAGCGCGAAGGCGCTGCTCGAAGCCTTGATCGGTCGGCTTGTAATAGGTCCGGTTGGCGAGATTGTCGGGGAGGCAGGTCATGTCGGTGACTTTTTCATCGAAATTGTGGGCGTATTTGTAGCCTTGGCCGTAGCTGACATTTTTCATGAGGCCGGTGACGGCGTTGCGAAGATGCAGCGGGACAGGGTCGGCATCGGTTTTGTGCACGTCGTCGATGACTTCGCCGTAGGCAGTGTAAACGGCATTGGACTTCGGCGCGAGCGCTAGATAGACGGCGGCTTGAGCGAGGGCGAGATTACCTTCGGGCACGCCGAGAAAATCGAAGGCATCTTTGGCGGCGAGAGTGACGGCCAGTGCGCCCGGTTCGGCGAGGCCGATGTCCTCGCTGGCCATGCGAACCAGGCGGCGAGCAAGATAGAGCTGGTCCTCGCCGGATTCGAGCATGCGCGCGAGCCAGTAGAGCGCGGCGTCGGGATCGGAGTTTCGCACGGATTTGTGGAGTGCGGAGATTAGGTTGAAGTGCTCCTCGCCGGCTTTGTCGTAGCGCAGGAGTTTGCGCTGAAGGACGTCTTCGAGGAGTTCGCGCGTGATGGTGCGCGCGCCGGACGCGCTGGGCTTCGCACTGCGCGCGGCGAGGTCGAGCGTGTTGTAGGCGGAGCGGGCGTCGCCGTTGGCGTAGGAAGCGATGCGGAAGAGAACGTCGTCGGTTGCTTCCACGTGTTCGTTTCCGAGGCCGCGTTCTTTATCGCTGATCGCGCGCTTCAGGAGGTCGACGATTTGCGGCGTGGTGAGCGGGTCGAGAACGTAGACTTTGGTGCGCGATAGCAGCGGCGAGATGACTTCGAACGAAGGATTTTCGGTGGTGGCGCCAATGAAGGTGATGTGGCCAGCTTCGACGTAAGGAAGAAAAGCGTCCTGCTGGGCTTTGTTGAAGCGGTGAACTTCGTCGACGAACACGATGGTGCGCTGGCCGCCATGCGATTTGCGTTCGGAGGCCGCCATAACTTCCTTGATTTCCTTGATGCCGGCAAGGACCGCGCTAAAGGCGACAAATTCGGAGCGCGTTAGGCGAGCGATCATTCGAGCAAGCGTGGTTTTGCCGCAGCCTGGCGGACCCCAAAGGAGCATGGAGGAGATCTGGTCGTTTTCGATTTGCTGGCGGAGGGGTTTGCCGGGGCCGAGGAGTTTTTCCTGGCCGATGAATTCATCGAGCGTGCGGGGACGCATGCGTTCGGCGAGGGGTTGGTGGGCGGAGTCTTCGATGGCGGGTTGGGGGAGCTTGGAAAAGAGGCTCATGGTTTCGCCCCGGTTTTTTCCAACAATGCGTTGCGCTGGCGGGCCGCTTCGTAGAAGAGGACGGCGGCGGCAGCTGCGGCGTTGAGGGATTCGATGCCGCTGGACATGGGGATGCGGATGCGGGCGTCTGCGCTGCGTTCGACTTCTTCGGGGAGGCCTGCGCCTTCGTTGCCGACGAGGAGCGCGACGGGTTCGCACCAGTCGACTTCCCAGGGGGAGAGTGGCGGAGCGATCGTGCCGGGGTGGGGCGCAGCATGCTGCGCCCCTACAACGGACGAGACTGGCGGTTCGTGGACGGACGTGGCTAGCGTGCGAACGTTTGCAATTTTGAGTTGAGTGAGAAGAATCGCGAGCGACATACCGGGAAGAATTGGGAGGTGAAGCGTCGCGCCGGCGGACGCGCGAAGGGCCTTTGGCGAAAAGGGGCTGGCGGTGCCGGATTGGCCGGAGGCAGCGGTGACCGCGCCTGTGGCGCCGAAGGCAGCTGCCGTGCGCAGGATCGTTCCGACATTGCCGGGGTCTTGCACGCCAGCAAGAACCACGAGAAGCGGCGAGCACGCGGACGCAGGCGTGCGGAGTAAATCGTCGAGAGTGGCTACGCGCGGTTGAACTAGCGCGGCAACGCCTTGCGGGTGCTCAGTGTCGGCGAGGCCTTCGAAGAGGCGGTCGGTGGTGCGAAGAGTGGGAAAAGCGATTTCCGGTCTGCTAATAAGAGGAGCGAGACGATCGTGGTGGCGCTCGCCGGATTCGCTGAAGAGGACTGCTTCGACGCTGCAGCCGGAGCGAAGTGCTTCTTCCACGAGGCGCACACCTTCGACCCCGACGGCGCCGGATTCGGTTGGCAGGCCGCCTCGGAGAGCCATGCGAAATGCCTTGAGCCAGCGATTGTCGCGGCTGGTCAGAACTCCGGGCACAGCTGCAGGCGCACTGGCAGCGTTGCGGGCGGATTTGCCGGGGGAAGCCATTGCAGCGAGCGTAGCAAATTTTGGGGGCGAGAGGCTAACCGTGGCGCGCAGCCGCGGCCCGCTCTCGCCATTCGGCCCGGTCAGCCTAAGAAGGCGGTGCCTACGCCGGTTTTGCGGACGTCGCCAGGGGCACAGCATTTAGCGCTTCAGAGGACGCGAGGCGTGCGCGAATTCCTGCCAACAGTTCGAACGAGTGGAGGCGCGCCTGGTGATCGTAAATGTGCGCGGTGGTAATAATTTCGTCGGGCTGCGTGACTTCGATGAATTTGAGCAGACCGCGCTCGACGGTTTCGGGCGAGCCGACGACCGAACAGAGCAGCGTTTGGCTGGCGGAGGCTTTTTCCTGCGGCGACCAGTAGGCATCGATGTCGTCAATAGGCGGCGGAATTTGGCCGGGAGTGCCGCGCCGAAGATTGGTGAAGGCTTGCTGTACCGAAGTGAAGAGATAGCGCGCCTGGGCGTCTGTTTCGGCGACGATGGCGTTGAGGCCAAGCATGGCATAGGGACGGGCGAGTTGCCGCGACGGCTTGAAGTGCCTGCGATAGATATGCAGGGCTTCCATCATGTCAGCAGGCGCGAAATGCGACGCGAAAGCGAAGGGCAGTCCAAGATCGGCAGCAAGCTCCGCGCTGAAGAGGCTGGAGCCCAGGAGCCAGATCGGTATGCGAAGCCCGGCGCCGGGCACAGCGCGGATTCGCTGCGTGGGAGTTGCTGGTTCGAAATAGGATTGCAGCTCCTCGACGTCTTTCGGGAAATAATCGGAAGTAGCCGCAATGTTGCGCCGTAGCGCGCGCATGGTGGGTTGATCGGTGCCGGGAGCGCGGCCGAGTCCGAGATCGATGCGACCGGGAAACAGCGATTCGAGCGTGCCGAATTGCTCCGCGATGACGAGTGGCGAATGATTTGGCAGCATGATGCCGCCGGAGCCGACGCGGATGGTCTTGGTGCCTCCGGCGATGTGACCAATGACGACCGATGTGGCGGCGCTGGCGATGCCGGGCATGTTGTGGTGCTCCGCGAGCCAGAAGCGGTTGTAGCCCCAGGCTTCCGCGCGTTGCGCGAGGTCGAGAGAATTACGCAGAGCGTCCGCGGCGGTTGCGCCTTGAGGAATCGGCGAAAGATCAAGAATAGAGAAGGGAACCACGGGTATTTGGATGCGGCGCATTGTAGCGGCGTTACGAACGCTAATGTTAGCGGTAACTTGAGTCCGCACCGCGCGGACGATGCGGTCCTGCCGCAGGCTCTTATTGCATGCGGTGGATGCCTATGGTAGCGTCGCCGGATTGACGGAAATCACGAGCGAAGCGCCAAGGGGTGCGTACGCGGCTTCGCCAAAGGCCAAAAAATTGTCGGCAGAACTGTTGCGCGTGAACGCGCAAAACCCGGAAGCAGAAGTGCTGCGCTACGCGGCCAGCTTTCTGAGCCGGGGAAGTGTTGTCGCTATTCCCACCGACACGTTTTACGGACTGGCTGCCGACCCGTTCAATCTCGCCGCCGTGGATGAAATTTATCGTGTGAAGGGACGGCCGGAAACGCGCGCGCTGCCAATTTTGGTGGGTTCGCTGGAGCAGGCCATGCAACTGGCGCGCGAGGTGCCGCAGAATTTTTTGAAGCTGGCGCAGGAATTTTGGCCTGGGGCGCTGACGCTGGTCGTGGATGCAGCGAACCGTCTGCCGCTAAAAGTGACGGCGAACACGGGAAAAGTAGCTCTGCGCTGGCCAAAGAGCGACGTGGCGCGCAGGCTTATCGAAGAGTTTGACGGGCCGATCACCGGAACCAGCGCGAACATTTCTGGATTTCCGTCGTGTTCGAACGCGGACCAGTTGGTGAAACAGCTCGGTGGGCGGCTGCCGCTGATTCTGGACGGCGGCGAAACCGGTGCGTTGCTGGGATCGACCATCGTCCATGTTCATGGAGGCGCTTGGAAGATTATTCGCGAAGGCGCGATTCCCGTAGCGGAGATTGAGAAGGCGTTGAAGTAGGAAACCAGAGTTCTTCCTGTTCGGCTACAACCTGGAATTCTGCGGAGTGGACGAGTTGGCTCAGCTCGCAGTTCGAATCGTGCGGTTTGTTGATGATGCTCAGCCAGGCTTTGTGGCGTGCGAGTTCGAGGACGCGGATGGCCGTCTTCACACGCTGATCGACAAGGTCCCTGTCTTTACCAGCCTGATGCTAGACGCGACCAGCGTGTATCCACAAATCGGCGTTGTTCGCTGCGAGACATTGGCCCGTTGGAAGGACGCACGGGCAAGAGAATTGGTTCGCGTTAGCACCGTCAAGCCCGACGGGATCGAATCGACAGAAGGCCTCTCCGAATTCGTAGTGCTATCTTCCCAAGTTTCCGGCTTATAGGTCGGCCCAAAAATCGTTTTTAGCGTGTCATTGATTGCAGCGTGGCATAGGAGATTTTACCGAGAATGGCTGGCCCGTGCGCGCCGGTGGCGCTGGGGAGATTGCTCGGGCGCTGATGGAAAGTTTCGTATGCCATCAGGGCGAAGGCGAAAGCTTCTTTGGCGTCTTCGGGGACGCCAAGGCGCGAAGAGGGAGCAAGTTCGATGGAGCCGAGAGCGGCGCTGAGTTGCGCGAGAATGAGCGGGTTTTGCGCTCCGCCTCCGGAGACGATGAGCTGATGGATTTTTGTTTTGAGCAAAACGAAACGGTTCAAGGCATCGACGACGGAGAGCGCCGTAAAAATTGTGGCTGCGCGAATGAGATCGGCGGGCTTGGCGCGATGTTTTTTGCCGAGTGCGAGAACTTTCTTTAGGTAAGCGTGTCCGTAGTATTCGCGCCCCGTGGATTTTGGCGGAGCGAGCTTCAGATAGGGATCGCGCATCAGCTCGTCGAGCAGCGCGGGGATGAAACGGCCGGTTTGAGCGATGCCCGCGTTTTTATCGAAGTGCTGACGGCCGTGGCTGAAGTGCGAAACGAGCGCGTCAATGAGCATGTTGGCCGGACCTGTGTCGAAGGCGAACATTTGTTCTGGCTTTGCGGACGCGGGAATAACGGTGACGTTGGCTATGCCGCCGAGATTGAGCGAAACGCGACCGACTTTTTCGTGGCGATAGAGAAGATAGTCAGCGTACGGTACGAGCGGAGCGCCTTGACCACCAAGAGCGACGTCGGCGGGGCGAAAATCGCCTACGGTGGTGATCCCTGTGCGGGCAGCGATGACCGAGGGTTCGCCGATTTGCAGAGTCGAGGCGGTGGCGCGGCCAAAATAAGACACAGGCGCGCCCTGATGAAAGATGGTTTGGCCGTGGCTGCCGATCAGCGCGACACGCTTTGGTGAAACGCGAAACTTGCGGCAGGCGGCGAGCGCGGCTTCCGCAAAAACTTCTCCTACACGAAAATTAAACTGGCTAAGTTCGCCGGCGGTGATGGGATGCTGCTCGGCGACGCGAAGAATTTCTTTTCGCAAGGCGGATGGAAACTTGCTCGAAGTGTGGCCCAGAAGTCTTGCGTGCAAATGCGGCGGCGAGCCGGAGATGCGCGCGAGCGCAACGTCAATGCCATCGGCGGATGTGCCGGACATGAGGCCGAGGACGAGCATGGATTTGGGCGCCATCGTCTGTGATTGGATTTAAACACAGAGGGCACAGAGAGCACAGAGCGGACAACGGAGCGTGAGGATAAAGAGTGAATGCAGCCAACGCGCGTGCGACAAAACTCTGTAGGGGCGGGGCTTGCCCCGCCCGCGCAGGTCAAACGGCCTACGAGATCTGCTTCTTCAATTCGGCAAGGAGGTTCAGGGCGTCGAGCGGCTTGAGTTGATCAAGATCAGCGCCGCGAAGCTTATCAAGGACGGCGCGGTCGAGCGCGGTAAAGAGCACTTCCTGATGGCCATTTCGGCGATGCGATGTGGATGCCGCGGAACCAGCTGAAGCGCCACCCGAGATTGCGGCTGGATCATCGAGCGCGCCGGGAGAAAGCGTTTCGCTGAGTACATGCTCGCTCTGCTCGTGTCTCTTCAAAACTTCGCGGGCTCGTTCGATCACACTGCGTGGAAGGCCAGCGAGGCGGGCGACTTCGATGCCGTAGCTTTTATCGGCGCTACCAGGCTCGACGCGGCGCAGAAAAATAATTTCGTTAGGCGTCTCTTTGACCGAGACGTGAACGTTTTGCACCCCAGTGAGCAAATCGGCAAGCTCAGTGAGTTCGTGATAATGCGTGGCGAAGAGCGTGCGCGCTCGCGTGTGTTTCTGCAGATGCTCGACGACCGCCCAGGCGATAGACAGGCCGTCGAAGGTCGCTGTACCCCGGCCAACTTCGTCGAGCAGCACGAGACTCGACGGTGTGGCGTGATGCAGGATGGCGGCCACTTCGCTCATCTCGACGAGAAACGTCGATCGCCCGCGCGCCAAATTGTCGCTGGCACCGATGCGCGTGAAAATCCGGTCCGTAATCGGCAGCTTTGCCTGTCGCGCCGGAACGAACGAGCCCATCTGCGCCATCAGAACAATCAGCGCGGCTTGTCGAAGATACGTGGATTTGCCTCCCATGTTCGGGCCCGTAATCAGCAAGAGCTGCTGGCGGCCAGGATCGAAGCAAAGATCGTTAGGGACGAACCGCTCACCGCGCTGTCGCAAAAGTTCTTCGATGACCGGATGGCGTCCACCTACAATCAGCAGCTCGCCGGTCGAGTTGAATTCAGGGCGGACATAGCCGCGATCGGCCGCCAGCTTCGCAAACGAGGTGAGCACATCCAGCTGCGCGACCGCGCCCGCGGTGCGGCGAAGGCGCGCTGCCTGCGCAGCGATGCTGGTGCGAATTTCGACGAAAAGCTGGCGCTCGATTTCCAGAATGCGTTCATCCGCCGCAAGAATCTTCCGTTCGTATTCTTTTAGTTCAGGAGAAGTAAAGCGCTCGGCGTTCACGAGCGTCTGCTTGCGTTCGTAGTCGGCGGGCGCAAGATGGAGATTTGGCTTCGAAATTTCCATGTAGTAGCCAAAAATCGAATTGAAACGAATCTTCAGCGAAGCGATGCCGGTGCGTGTGCGTTCGCGCTCTTCCATCGCGGCGATAATTTGTTTGCTGTGCTGGCTGAGGTTGCGAAGCTCGTCAAGCTCGCCGTCATAGCCGCTTCGAATGATGCCGGGATCGGTGGCCAGAGCCGGTGGCTCGTCGGCAATGGCGCGTTCAAGGCGCTCGCGAACGTCGGTGAGTTCGTCGATTTCGCCGTGCAACTGGCGAAGCAACGCGCTGCCGCCGACCGGAGGTGGCGTCAAGAAATTCTTCAATACCGGAAGTTGCACAAGCGATTTGCGAAGCGCGACAAGCTCTCGCGGTGACGCCAACCCGAGTGTAATGCGGCTCGTGAGGCGTTCGAGGTCCTGAATGCCGCGCAACTCTTTGCGAATCTCGCCGCGGACGACGGTTTGCTGCACTAGGTGCGCAACGGATTCGAGGCGCGCTTCGATGGCATCGCGATCGATCAGCGGCCGGAGAATCCACGAGCGCAAAAGACGTGCGCCCATGCCCGTGACGGTTGCGTCGAGCGCCGCGACGAGAGTTACAGGCCCGCTGCGGGAAGACTCCTCCGTAAAGATTGGCGTAAGCAGCTCGAGATTGCGGACGGAGACGGGATCGAGAACGAGCGTTTCGTGCTGCTCATAGTAACGCACACGGTCAAGATGCTGCAGCGCCTCCACGCTGGGCGGTTGCGTGCTCGTCGAGCCTACGCCCGTGTCCGGTCCCCGAGCGGCGTTCTCCCGTAAATAGTGAACGATCGCGCCAGCAGCCGAGAGGGCTTGCGGATGATCGTCGAGGCCAAATCCAGTGAGCTCCGCCACGCCAAACTGTTCGCGCAGAATCCGCTCCGCGTAATCGCGCTGGAAGATCCAGTCTTCCAAACGGCTTTCGACACCCCCAGCGCCCTCGAGCAGGGAAGTTTTCGCCGTTTCAAAAAGCTGCTGCGGGCGCGGTAGGAGCGTTTCGCGCGGGTGAAGAAGCTGCAGCTCGTCGCGCAGAGCTTCGTCCGCATCGACGCCAGAAAATTCCGTGGACTGAAATTCGCCTGTCGAAAGGTCCACGAACGCTAGGCCCACCGGCGAACCAGAGGAATGTTTTGCGACGGCGGCTAAATAATTGTTCTCGCGCGCGTCGAGGACAGATACGTCCGTGGCCGTGCCAGGCGTGATGACGCGCACGACTTCGCGCCGCACCAGCTTTTTGCCCGGGCTGGGCAGTTCCATCTGATCGCATATAGCAATCTTGAAGCCGCCGCGGATGAGCCGCGCGATGTAATTATCCGCTGCATGATAAGGCACGCCGCACATCGGGATGGGCTGGCCCTTTTCGCGGTTGCGCGAGGTCAGCGTGATTTGAAGTTCCCGCGAAGCCAGAATCGCGTCCTCGTAGAACAGTTCGTAGAAATCGCCCAGGCGGAAGAGCAGCAGCGCGTGCGGGTAGCGCGTCTTAATCGCGTGATACTGCTGCATCAAAGGTGAGGTAGGTTCGCTCATCGCTCAGCCAATATTTTTCCCCGCAATCAGGAACACGCGCCTAGGTTCCCTCGTAGGGGCACGGCACGCCGTGCCCGTCCAGCCACGAGCGCCGCCAATCTCGAAGCCCAACGGATCTCATGCGCGGATTCCTAGCTCGGTTAAAAGAAAAGCGTAATCCAGCGCGATCTCGCGCAAATAATCGTACCGCCCAGAAGCTCCTCCATGTCCCGCACCCATATTCGTTTTAAATAGCAACCTATTCGTATCAGTCTTCAACGTGCGCAGCTTGGCCACATATTTCGCCGGCTCCCAATACATGACCTGGCTATCGTTCAACCCGGTCTTTACCAGCATCGTGGGATAAGCCTTCGCAGCAAGATTCGTGTACGGGCAATAGCTCTTCATATAGAAATAATCTTCCGCAATACGCGGGTTGCCCCATTCCTCGTACTCTCCGACGGTAAGCGGTAGCGAAGCATCGAGCATGGTATTCAGTACATCGACGAACGGCACATGGTTGATCACCATGCGAAAAAGCTCCGGCCGCATATTTGCAACCGCGCCCATCAGGAGGCCGCCAGCGCTGCCGCCTTCCATAATGAGATTTTGTGACGCGGTGTAGCGCCCGGCGATAAGATGCTCGGCCGCGGCAATGAAATCCGTAAACGTATTGCGCTTATGGCGCAGGCGGCCAGCGTCATGCCACGGCTTGCCAAGTTCACCGCCGCCGCGAATATGTGCAACGGCATAGATCACGCCGCGATCGAGCAGGCTCACGCGGTTTGAGCTGAAAGTCACTGCGATGGAATATCCATAGCTGCCGTAGCCGTAGAGCAAAAGAGGAGCCGAACCATCCAGCGGAGTATCCCTCCGATAGACAATAGAAATGGGCACGCGCGCGCCGTCTTCAGCCGTGGCGTGGAGCCGCTCGCTGACATATTGGGCCGCGTCGTATCCGCCAAGGACAGGCTGCTCTTTGCGAAGCACGCGTTCACGTGTCCGCACTTCGTAATCGAACACAGACCGTGGCGTAACGAAGGACTCATATTGATAGCGCACAAAAGATGCATCGAACTCGGGATTGCTTCCAAGGGAAGCGTTGTAAGCCGGTTCGGTGAATTCAATCCGATGAGACGCCGAGAGAGCATCGGGCGATTCCACATTCAAGTCCACGATGCGAAGATACGGCAGCCCGCCTTCTCTCTCGGTGAGAACGATATGAGAGCGAAAGACATCAACGCCCGCGAGCATCAAGTCCGGACGATTCGGGATAATCTGCCGCCAGGAAGCGCGCTGCGGCTTCGCGACGGGTGCGCAGACGAGCCGAAACGTCCTTCCTCCTGAATTGGTGCGGATAAAGAAGTACCCGCCCGTATCCTCGGGGCGCATGCCCCGATTTTTACGCGTCAGAGGATCCGGATGATGGTCGACGTAATACTCATGGTCCGCCTCGCGCGCCGCAATCACGCGAAATTCGTCATACGGCTGCGCTGCGGGCAGAAAGCGCACTTCACTCGTGGTATGGCTCGCGATCACGAGCAAGAGAAACGCGCCGCTTCGAGTGCGATCAATCTCGATTCGAAAGCGCTCGTCGGTCTCCTCATAAATTAGCGTGTCTGCTTCCTCTAAGCCGACGACGTGCCGGTAGAGCCGGTGAGAGCGTTTCGTCGTTGCATCTTCAACCGTGTAAAAGAGTGTGCGATTGTCCGCGGCCCAAGCCGCGCTGGTCACGCGCTCGATCGCTTCAGTAAAATCCCTACCGCTCCACAGATTCTTAATGTGCAGCGTGTACTGCCGGAACCCGGTCGTGTCCAGTGCATAAGCCAACAGCTGATTGTCATTGCTGACGTCGAATGCGCCGAGTCCCAGAAAGGAATGGCCCTCCGCCAGGCGATTTAGGTCGAGCAGCATCTCGTCCAGCGAACCGCCGGCGTCGACGCGGCGGCAGTGCACCGGATACTGCTTACCTATCTCCGTGCACGTGAAATAGAGATACCCGCGCAGGCGGTAGGGAACGCTCAAATCCGTCTGAAGAATCCGGCCAAGCATTTCCTGGTAGAGCGCTTCCTGAAAAGCTTCCGTTGGTCCCAGGATAGCGTCGGTGTACGCGTTTTCCGCTTCCAGATAAGCGATGACCTCGGGATTTTCTTTGTGCCGCAGCCAGGCGTAATGATCGACGCGGCGGTCGCCGTGCACAATCGTGTCCACGGGCTCGCGTCGCGCAAGCGGCGGCGAAGGCGGCGTACCGCCGTTCTTCTCGTTCGAAAATGGTGGCGCTACTGCCTTTGCGTCTGGGTCCATGTATCTCTTGATCTGGTGCGCTCGGCGGGGTGGCCGCCGGGCCTTGCGCCGGATTTAGCCGGGGTCACGCTGAGTAAAGGCGAAATACGTTCGTCCGTTATACTAACGGAAGTCTGCGGCGGCGGAAAGCCGCGCCACAGAGTGAGGCAGGGATTGAAATGGCGCAGGAAACCGAAATCAAGCTGAGGATCGCCAATACCAAAGCTTTCAAGCGCACGTTAAAGCGCTTGGGAGCGCGTCTCGTCGGCGAAGGCTCAGGCCGCGTACACGAATGGAACGTCATTTTCGACACGCCCGACGGCGGTCTTGCCAAACACGGCCAGTTGCTCCGCATTCGTACCGAAACCTCGGAGGGCACATCTAAAAATAGCAAAAAAGCGCCTGCCAAGCGCATCTTGCTCACGTTCAAAAGGCCGCTCGTCCAGGGAAAAGCGCGGTCGGTCGGCGCCCAGGAAAATCATCACCACAAAGTGCGCGAAGAGATCGAGCTGGAAGTAGCCGATGCCAGCCCTCTAGCCAAGATCTTTGAAGGCCTGGGGATGCGTGGCTGGTTCCAGTATGAAAAATACCGCACGACGTTTCATCTGCCGCCCGCGCAAAGCTGGGCGAAAGGCCTGTTGATCGAACTGGATGAAACCCCCATTGGGACCTTCGTTGAGCTGGAAGGCCCCTCCACCGCTATTGATCGTGCTGCTCAGGAGCTAGGCCATTCGCGGCGAGACTACATCCTAAAGAGCTACCTCGCTCTTTATGTGGAAGAGTGCCGCCGGTTCGGCCAGGAACCTCGAGACATGGTCTTCGTTCCCAAGAAATAGCTGCCTCAAAAGAAAAAATCAAAAAAAATCGCTCGCAAGTTCATTCTCTGCTTGACTTTGGGAGAAGCCCGGCTTATGACTGCACCTGCGACTGCAATTTGGTGATGCAATTGCTCCATCTTCGCAGTTCGCAAGCGCGTGGCAGCGCGATGGCTGTCATGAAGGAGTGGATTCTCTTCCGATGAGTGCGTGCAACGAACTCGAGCCTGGCCCTAGTCGCTTTCATACTACGCGGCGTGTTGGGGCGAGGCTTGGGAAGGGCGATTGGGCAACGTCGCGCGAGGCGCAAAGTCTCCCGCAGGCGGTAGGGTGGGGAGGGTTCACATCTGGCTAACGGTAAGTCCATTTTTATGAGGCACTTGCCCGTAGCCGAGGTTATTCCGGTCTGCGGGTTTTTTTGTGGACGCATGCCGAGCAGCAGTGAAGAGGCAAGATCATGGAACTTTACGCTACAGAACTGATGGGCGCGCAAGCCTACGACGTGCAAGGCAACTTCGTCGGGCGTGTACGCGAATTTTTTATTGAGCCCGCGCAAGCGACAAATCGGTTATCTCATTTCCTTCTTTCGCGCGGCCGCTTCCAGCCGCTGATTGCCCGGCACGACCAGGTGGCCACATTTGCTCCCGGAACGATGCGGCTGAACGTGAGCGAGCGCGCTCTGCAGCTTTATGAACCGAACGAGTCCTTGCTCGCGGTGCGCAAAGATTTGATGGACCAGCAGATTATCGACACGCGAGGCCGCAAGGTCGTCCGGGTGAACGACGTGGATCTGACGGAGTTGAAGACCAACGGGAATGTGGAGTTGCGTGTCACGCAAGTCGATGTAGGGCTTCCTGGCGCGGTGCGCAGGCTGCTGCAAGGCGTGGTTTCGCCGGGCGTAATCCGCAAGCTGCAGAGCAAGCTGCCGCAAAGCGCGATTCGCTGGGAATTCGTGAACCTGATCGAATCCGACCCGTTGCGGCGCGTCAAACTGCGCATTACGCACGAAAAGCTCGAAGACCTCCACCCTGCGGACCTGGCCGAAATTATGGAAGACCTCTCGGCCGCGGAGCGGCAGGGAATTATTGCCTCGCTCGATGAAGAGACCGCCGCCGCCGTTCTGGCAGAGCTCGATGAGCGACTGACCACGCAGATCGTCGAGAAGCTGGACCCTGAGAAGGCCGCCGACATTCTCGAAGAAATGGCGCCCGATGCCGCCGCCGACCTTTTGGCCGACCTGCCGAAGGAAACTTCGGAAGAATTGCTCGAAGAAATGCCCGGGCAGGAAGCTGATGAAGTGCGCGAGCTGCTCTCATTCGATCCATCAACGGCTGGCGGCATGATGAATACAGAGTTTGTGTTTGTGGGCGAAGGATCACGGCGGGAAGAGGTGCTCGAGTGGGTCCGCAGCCAGGAATTGAACCTGGACCAGCTCGACACCATCGTGCTGCTCGACGCGAAGGCGGAGTATTCCGGCACGGTTTCGATCGCGCGTCTGCTTCTCGCCGCTCCAGAACAGACAATGTCCGAGCTGCGCAGCGAGCCGCTGCTCAGCATTGCTGGAGATGCCGATGAGAAAGACGTTTTTGAGCTGTTCGACAAATACAATCTGCGGATGCTGACGGTGATTGATGAGGAGAAGCGCCCCATCGGCACCGTCACCGTAGACGATGTGGTTTCGCGGCTAGTGAAAAAGTAAGAAGGAAATTGGCGAAAGCAGCAAATGAACTGGGAAAGCCTCAAATCGAGCTTTGAGAGCATGCAGACGCGCGGCACGAATCTGCAACAAAAGATTCGCGGCCTGCGGCGCCGTCTGACCTTGCTGCTTGCTGTTGTGGGGCCGGGGTTGATTACCTCGAACGTGGACAACGATGCGGGTGGCATCGCGACGTATTCGCAGGCAGGTGCGCAGTATGGCTACGCCATGCTCTGGGCGCTAATTCCCATGACCATCGCGCTCTACGTTACGGAAGAAATGTGCGCGCGCATGGGCGTCATGACCGGCAAGGGCTTGTCCGACCTCATTCGCGAGGAGTTCGGTTTTCGTTCGACGTTTTTTGTGATGGTCACCGGCTTCTTCGTGGACCTCGCAAACGTCGTTGCGGAATTTGCAGGTGTGGCCGCGTCGATGGAAATGTTTCACGTCAGCAGGTACATCTCTGTTCCCATCGCCGCACTACTGGTTTGGATTCTGGTGCTTCGAGGAACCTACCGCCAGGTCGAAGTAATCTTCCTGATTGCGTGTGGATTCTACGTCACGTACATCATTTCGGCGGTCCTGGCTAAACCGGATTGGTTGGAGGCCGCCAAGCACGTTGTCATTCCCAACCTTGCTTTTAATTCCGGGTACTTAGTTACTTTGACCGCGCTTGTAGGCACCACCATTGCGCCGTGGCAGTTTTTCTATCTCCAGGCAGGGTTCGTCGAAAAGAAAGTTGGCCCCCGCAACTATCCGCAAGCGCGCGCCGACGTGTTAATCGGCAGCATCAGTTGCATGGTCATCGTGTTTTTCATCATCGTGGCCACGGCCGCGACCTTGTGGGTTTCCGGCCAGCGCGACATTACCGATGCCGTGCAGGCGGCGAAGGCTTTGATTCCCTTGGCGGGGAAATGGGCTGGATTTACCTTCGCATTCGGTTTGTTGAACGCCTCGCTCTTCGCCGCCTCGATTTTGCCTCTCTCGACGGCGCACGTGATCTGCGAAGGACTGGGATTTGAAGCCGGCATCGACCATAAGTTCAAAGACGCAAGAATCTTCTACAGTCTTTATACCGTTTTGATTGTCGTGGGCGCGGGAATCATCCTTCTCCCGCACGTTCCCATTTGGAAGATCTTCATATTCTCGCAAGTCGGCAACGGCGTCTGGCTGCCCATCGTTATCATTTTCATCCTGCTCCTCGTAAACCGGCGAGATCTGATGGGGGAGCACGTGAATACGCTCACATTTAATATCGTTGCGTGGACCACGGCGATCGCCATGATCATCTTGACGCTCGTGCTGGTCTACACCTCGCTCTTCCAAACGCCGCCGCCGACGGGCTGACGCTCGGGAGGTCGGTGTTCAAAAAGGGGGATGCACGACACGTCACCCCGGCATTGCGCCAGTGCCAAATCGTATGTTAACTTTGCGGCGTAAAGAACAAACTACAGAAAACCCGTGCCTCACCTTAAATCACACACGACGCTGCAAGTTTCCGCCTCCGGCGCGCTAGGTCCGTTGACGCCCGAGGAAGCGGTCCTCTTCGAAAAGCTGGATTTGGGCCGTCTGCCGCGGCATGTGGCCGTCATCATGGACGGCAACGGCCGATGGGCGCAGCAGCGGCATTTGCCGCGTGTGGCCGGCCACCGCTCCGGCACAAAAACGGCGCGTTCGACGATCGAGACTTGTGCGCGGCTGAAAATCGAAGCGCTCACGCTTTACGCGTTCTCGGTCGAGAACTGGCGCCGTCCAAAAACGGAGATCGACTTCCTGATGCAATTGCTGCGCGAATATTTGCGCAGGGAAATGCCACTGTTGCAAAAGAACGACATTCGCATGAAGTTTTTGGGCCGCACCGACGAACTCCCCAAAGGCGTGCAGGACGACGTGCGCGACGCCATGGAACGAACCGCCGGAAACAAAGGCATGGTTCTCTGCGTGGCGCTGAACTACGGCGGGCGCGCGGAAATCGTTGATGCCATGAACGCGATCCTGGCCGAGCAGAACGGGCATGCAGGCCGCGTGGCAATTACAGAAGAATCGCTCGGGCAGCACATGTACACGAACGGATTGCCTGACCCCGATCTCCTTATCCGTACGAGCGGCGAGATGCGCGTAAGCAATTTTCTGCTCTGGCAGATTGCCTACGCCGAAATTTTCGTCACGGAAACTCTGTGGCCTGACTTCACGCGCGCGCGCTTGCTCGAGTCACTCGTAGAATTCCAGAAGCGCGAGCGCCGCTACGGCGGAATCCGCGAAGGCCAGCCCGATACCCACAAATCCGCGCGTGTCGTTGGTGAGTGAATCTTTCCCTTTGGAAACCGCTCTCCCCGAAACAGCTCCCGCTATTTTGTGCTTCTCCCTCGTGATTTATTTCTCTCGATGTGATGAGATGGAGCGAGCCATTCGTCAGGGGATTCCTTCTCAATGACCTGGAAGCGCGTCGCAACAGCCGCCGTTCTAATCCCATGTGTGGTCGGCCTCGTTCTGTGGGGCTCGACCGCGTTGGTCGCCATCGGGACAGCTCTTGTGGTTCTGCTCGCACTATTTGAATTTTTCGCCTTGGGCGATGCGATTGGCCACCGCGCCTATCGTTTCTGGACGGCTTCGTGTGCATTGCTGTTGGTGTTTCTCCAATGGTTCTTTGCCAGTGTGGCCCGTTCCGGATACCTCGGTGTAGGGCGCGCGGAAATCTCGATATATCCATCGTTCGGCCGCCACGCTTTGGCCTTGTTTGGCCTCCAGGTGTCCACGACCGACGTATTCTTCTTATTTCTCCTCGGCATAACTGCCCTGACGCTTTGGACCAAGCGGCCGATGGTGGAGGCCTTGCCCGCGGCGGGAATTAGTTCCAGTGGCCTGTTGCTCGTCGTGTTGCCTCTCACCTTTGCCATTCGTCTCCACGCAATTCCCGAACAAGGGCCGACGATTCTGCTTTTCGTTCTAGTGATCACCTGGGTCGGCGATACGGCTGCGTATTTCGTTGGCAGAGCCATTGGTAAGCACAAGCTGGCTCCGGTCTTGAGTCCAAATAAATCCTGGGAGGGAAGCATTGCCAGTATCTTCGGAGCAGTGATCGTCGCCGTTGTTTTTGCGAGGTGGATTATCTTCCCGCTTCCACATCTACTGGGAATGGCTATCGTTGGCAATATCGCAGGACAAGCCGGTGATCTCCTCGAATCTGCCTACAAGCGCAGCGCTGGAGTCAAGGATTCAGGTTCGCTGCTGCCGGGGCATGGCGGCGTACTTGACCGGATCGATGCGTTGATATTGGCAATCCCGGTTGTCTGGTACTATTGGATTTGGATTTACTTGCCCAGCAGGTAGGTCCACAGGTCCTTCCTTTCACGGGGCGGGAGACAGACTGAAAGTCTGTCCCACCAAGTCGGCACTTAGCGGAGAAAAGATTCGTCCTTGAAGCAGCTATCCATTTTGGGTTCAACAGGTTCGATTGGGCGGCAGTGCCTTTCCGTTGTGGAAGCGCTGCCCGATCGATTTGGTGTCGTTGCACTGGCTGCTGGCGGCAATCTGGAAGAATTAAGCAGCCAGATTGCGCGCCATAAACCAGAACTGGTTTCTGTAAGTGACGAAGTTAGAGCCGATGAGCTGGCTTCCATGCTTCGTGTCAGGGGAATTTCTCCGCTGCCTGCCATTCACCATGGACGCGAAGGAATGCTGGCAGTCGGAACGCATTCCAAAGCGGAAATCGTTGTATCGGCTGCCGTTGGAGTTGTTGGCCTCGAAGCTACTTACGAAGCGGTTAAGCTCGGAAAAACCGTCGCGCTTTCGAACAAGGAAGTGTTGGTTGCCGCGGGCGAATTAGTCATGGCCGCCGCAAAAAAAGCCGGACGCGAATTGCTGCCCGTGGACAGTGAACACAACGCCGTCCACCAGTGCTTGCGCGGGGGCAACCATGGCGAAGTTCGCCGGCTGGTACTGACGGCGAGCGGCGGCCCTTTTCGCAAGACTCCTCTAGCCGAGCTTGAAAACGTGTCGCCAGAGCAAGCCCTGGCGCATCCAAATTGGAAGATGGGGAATCGAATTACTATCGATTCCGCGACCATGATGAACAAGGGTTTCGAGGTCATCGAGGCGCGCTGGCTTTTTGGCGTGCGGCCGGACCAGATCGATGTCGTGATTCACCCGCAGTCCACCATTCACTCGATGGTCGAGTACGTGGATGGCTCGATTCTGGCGCAACTCGGGCCAACAGACATGCGAATGCCTATCCAATATGCGTTAACCTATCCGGAGAGAGTAGCGTCTAACCAAGTAGCCTTGGATTGGCGCAAGTTGCGGCGGTTGGATTTCGCAAAAGTTTCCACGCGGCGTTTCCCCTGCCTTCGTCTGGCACGCGAAGCGATGAAGAAGGGCGGGGCACTGCCGTGCGCCTTGAATGCAGCGGACGAAGTTGCCGTGGCGGCATTTCTTGAGCGGCGGCTGCCGTTCCTGGGAATTTCGGAAGTGATCGAGCGCGTTCTAGCACGCACGCCGCGGGTGCGCTTCGAAAAGATGGACGACGTGCTAGCCGCCGACGCAGAAGCGCGCCGCGTTGCGAAAGAAGAAGTAAACCGGCTGGCGGTAGTCGCAGCAGCGGTTTCGTAACAGAAAAAGAGGGGTATCGCGGATACATGAGCACATTGATCGGGGTTTTTCTGGTGCTGGGAGTCATGATTCTGGTCCACGAATGGGGACACTTCGTGGTTGCAAGACTGTTCAAGGTCCGCGTCGATGTGTTTTCGATCGGGTTTGGGCCGCGCCTATTCGGCTTCAAACGTGGCGCGACGGATTACCGCATCAGCGCGATTCCGCTCGGCGGGTACGTGCGAATGGCGGGTCAAGATATGTCCGAGGTGGATGCCGGAGCGGCTCCCCCGACCGGCGCTCCTGACGAATTAATGAGCAAGCCGCGCTGGCAGCGAGCGTTGATCTCGGCTGCGGGCCCGATGGTAAATCTACTTCTGCCCATCGCGCTTTTGGCGGGGTTTTACGTCATTAAGGGACTTCCGTACCCTGCGTATCTCGACAAGCCGATGGTAGTCACCAATCTTCCGAAGACAAGTCCGCTGGCGAAGGCCGGAGTGACTGACGGTGACACGGTTGTGGCCATCAATAACGTTCCGACTCCGTCGTGGGCCAAGGTCGACCAGTTCCTGTCGCAAGTTGTTCCCGATAGCACTTTGCGTTTCAGCGTCGATCACGCGGGCACTCAACAAATCGTCGAAGTGAAGGCGGCCGACCTGAAAGATTCCGACCAAGCTCTCGGGACGGTTTTCGTGCCACCCATCGTAGGGCAAGTAACGTGGATGAAGCCCGCGAAACGCGCCGGCATGAAGCGCGGAGATTTGATTCTCTCTGTAAATAACACGCCCGTGAAAACCTGGCAGCAATACGTGGAACTTATCAGGCACGGCGACGGACACGAGCTGCACACCGTCGTGCAACGCGACGGGAAGCAAATGGAATTCGTTGTTCATCCTTCTCCGGAGAAAGATGAGCAAGGCAAGCCGATATGGGTGATTGGAGTGGGGCCGGAAGGGGAGTGGGAATTCCGGGAGATGACATTTACTGCTTCGGTGAAAGAAGCGACCGTGGAGACAGTCGGCGCCACCGGCAAGCTACTGAGCATCGTCGGCCGGCTGATCACCGGCAAGCTTTCGGTAAGGCAGTTGCAGAGTTTTGTGGGCATTGCGGTGCAAGCCGGACAGGCGGTCCAAGAAGGCCCCGTCGATACGATTACGCTGATGGCCATGATCAGTTTGAATCTCGGAATTCTGAACCTGCTGCCGATTCCAATTCTTGACGGAGGAAATATCCTGCTGCTCGCGCTCGAAGGAATTCGCCGGCGGGATTTCAGCATGGCGTTCAAAGAGCGCTTCGTGCAGGTGGGATTGGTGTTCCTTTTGGTGCTGTTCGCGTTCGTTATGTACAATGACGTGGCGCGCCTGTTCCCGTTCCACTCCCAATAGCGAGCGCGCCGCGCGCCAGGAGGGCGACACATGTCTGTATCGCCAGGCCACCGGGTTTCAACGGGCGAGCGCCTAAATACTTCCGAAACAACGGGAAAGCTGCAACAGGCTATTCGGGAGCGCGGGATTCGGCTCACGCGGCAGAGGCGCGTCATCCTTGAAGTGATGGACGCCGCCGAGCAGCACCTGGACGTGGATCAAATTTTGGAGCGCGCGAGGAAAATCGATTCCGGCGTGCATCTTGTCACTGTCTACCGCACGATCGATCTTCTTAAAAGACAAGGACTTATCGACGAACTGGACCTGCTCCATCTGCGCGGAGACCGGCATTACTATGAGAGTCACGGTCCGCGCGACCACATTCATGTGGCGTGCCTCGGCTGCGGCAAGGTGCGCGAGTTTGAGAGCCGGCTTTACGAGCAGCTGAAGCAGCAGATCGCGCGCGATTTCAAGATGAAGGTCACCGTGTCACGCACCGAAGTCGGCGGGTACTGCGAAGAGTGCCAGCAAAAAAAGATGTAGACGGCGTAAAGGAAATAAAGGAAGTAAAGGAAGTAAAGAAAGTGGAGTCCGTAGTCGTCCGGGGCGCGGCTAGACGCGCGTCCTTGGTCTGCCCCCATGTCCCGAAGGATTTGCTGATCGACTAAAGAGAACGCAAAGCAGCGAGCGATACTGGCAGGACTTCAAAAGCTTCGCACTCGCGATTCATATTCCCTTTCGAAGGCAGGGAGTATTGGACGGGAGGCGTCCAGGTCTTTGTACGCCTCCCTCTTTGCCCCCTTTCGGGGGCGAATCGTCTATTCATGGGACTCACGGAACATCGCTATGGTTACATAAAAATTCTTCCGAATTCCGTTAGCTGCGAAGCAGCGAGAGCGGTCTACTCCAACACTAGTTCGGCGGCACACACAGTCTACCGGGAGGACCAATGGCAGAGACGTTCGAAGCATACCGAAACCGAGTCCTGAGCTATCTTGGCGATCAGGAGCCCATCGGTGTCCAACAAGCCACTCCATCCCAGCTCGAGCGTCGACTGCGCGATGTCGCGCCCGAGGAGTTGATCCGGCGTCCTGCACCTGAAAAGTGGTCCATCGCCGAGATCGTAGCGCACTTGGCGGACGCGGAGCTGGCGATGGGGTGGCGATTGCGAAACATGCTGGCGAATCCGGGCGTGGCCCTGACCTGGTGGGATCAGGCCGTATGGGCGGAGCGCTTGGGTTACGCGCAGCAAGAGGCGAGCCTTTCGGCAGGGGTCTTTCGGGCGCTGCGCGAGAGCAACCTGCGACTGTTGCTGTCGGTCCCGCGCGCACGGTGGGTGGAGTGCTACGGAGTCCACGAGGTACGCGGACGGCAAACGGTCGAGGAGTTCGTCCGCCTGGAAGCGGCACACGACTTGAACCATCTTCGGCAGATCGACCGCATCTTGGCTGGGCGTGTGACCGGGCGGGAATCTCAATCGGCTTAATCAGGATATCTTCTGTGAGTTCTGTCCTATCTACTCACCGCCCACTACTCACTGCTCACTACTCACTATTCACTACTCACTTGCTTCCAATGAATTTGCTGTTCGACTAGAGAGAACCCAAAACCAAGACCCGCCCTCAAAACCCGAGGACGGGGCACCCTCCGCATAACTAAGAGTCCGGGCCACCCGTCCCCTCTCAATGCGCATGCGAATTCAAATCGCGCGAAAGCATCAACTTAAGCGTCAGCCGGTCCGCCCCCCCGCTCCAACCCACACCCACTCCGGTCTCCACGTTCAGAAATCCGCCGTTCAGGTCCACGGCAACCCAAGTTTCATGAAATTGCTGATCATGCGGCAAAAACCCACGCAGTGGTCCGAATCCGTCATATTCCTCAAGCGCCAGGGCCCATTTGTTGTTGAAATTATACGCGACACGTCCCGAGGGATTGTATTGCAAGCCTTTGAATCCACCCGTGTAATCTGTATCCACGATCGGGTTGTAAATCAAATCCCAACGTCCCAAATGCACTCCCACAATCGGCCGAATCTCCGAAGTAATCCGCCGGTTTTCCCAGTACAACGCATTGACACTGAACTCAAAATTGAGCCCATAGAAGAATTTGTGCTGGTGCGCGTGCGGCCGCACGAACAATTCGCGAATCTTGAACCCATTGATCGTCGCGCCCTGGTTCGTTGAATAGAAGCTGTACAGCGGCATGTACAAACCTTGTTCGAACCACGGCGTCACGCCATAAGCCCATTCCGCGGCCCCATTCACCGAATCGTTAGCGATAATCGCTCCCGGAAAATCCGGCATCTTCCGCCCAACCGGAGTGAAATTCGTATGGATCATTAGGTTGAAAATGCCCGGCGCGGCAATCTCCGCATCGTACACTTGAATCTCGTCGGTCTGCGCCCGGATCGTCAGCGGCGCTCCCAGGAGCGCCAGCAGCACAAGTCCCACCCGCAAGCTCAGGTCGCTTAGCGAACTCATAGGTCCCCCCGGCGCGCCGTAATGTAGCCGCTCGAAGCCTCTCGCCCCGGCCCAACAGGCTTCCGGCAAACATCTCATTACCGCAGATTGTACTTGGACGGCTCCCACAGGGCCGGGGGTTTCGGTTTAGTTGTGTCGGCGCTCGGTTGCGCATGGGTTAGCTTTTTTCTTTCGAAACGAGAAATCCATGCCGGCTGGACTGAAACGGCAGGTGGCAGCGCCTTTATTCCTGGGTGGCCTGCCGTTTGCGCCCTTGTCTCTTGCAAACGGTGGGTCACTCTTCTCCGGCTCTGTCCTATCTACTCACTGTCCACTACTCACTACTCACTACTCACTACTCACTACTCACTACTCACTACTCACTTGCTTCCATGAATTTGCTGATCGACTAAAGAAAAACAAACTCAAGACCCGCCCTCAAAAACCGAGGACGGAATACCCTCCGCATGACTGAGAGTCCGGGCCACCCGTCCGTATCCTTTACCCAAGAGTTTCCGAGAGCCAATGGCAGAGTCATGAGTGCAGCAACCCCTAAGAGCGCTAATAAAAATGGGCCTTTCAACTTGCCGGCCTTGTCCAATACGACCAAAACAATGGCAGCAACAATCCCAGTGATCGCTAAGACTCGGTCAAAGTTAAGTTCCACAGGAATTCGCCTCCCGACCTTACGGGGGAAAAGCATTTACCGCCGCACAAAGTCATAGGATTATACCCCTTCCTTGAAAGCGGGGGACAGACGGAACGTTTCCCGCTTCGTAAGAGAAGGCCCCTGTGCGACTCGAACCTTGCACATTTGTTAGCGTATTAGAAAACGCCCAGTCTGTCCTAGAGTCTCCACAGGAACGCTCAGTCTTTCCCCGAGTTTCGGGTTTGCCCATATAGTTGCGGCCTGGCGAGACTTGACCGGAAGGAGGCAAGTAGTAGAATGTGCAACATGGAACAACCCCATGCCAATGGTAGAGACAACCTGTCCTAATTGTGGGCGTACTGTTTATTATTTAGTAGAGGCATATCCGCCAGACCGCCTTGTTCATTGTCTTAATTGCAAGCGCGAAATTGAAGGGCTTGTTGGACAGGAAATGCCGACCGGTATACAACCCGTCGGAGGAAACGAAGGTCAAAAGGCCCCGGCAAAATAATTAGCGGGGGAGACGGATGATCGGTTGTTGTTCGCGTGATGGCATTATTTTTCATAAAGGGGAGAGGATATTCCAGCTCGCAAAGGGGACATACTATTCGCCCGCGATAACTCCAGCCCTTTGGTCCGGCGAAGCTGTCATTGGTGAATGGCATCTCTCTTGCCTTCCTAACATCCCTTTGCATCCTCAAGTCCAACCTTATCACTGCTGTTTTGGGTCCGTTGGATGTGTCTTGGATTCACCAGAAATTGATCACGGCGATGCGCTGGTCTATGGTGTTATCGGCCATAGACCGAGCGTAGGGTATATGCGACCTGAATGGCGTGGTTACAGCCTACAGTTAGTTGCTCACTACGGATGCTGGTATTCCCGAAAGCTCGGATGGGATACCAGCCAGAGCGCATATTCAAGACTTTGCGAGGCACTCAGAGCAGAGGGTGGAACTCGACCACCAAAACTTTCAGTCCGTTCTTATAGGCAGTGACGGGTGGCCCGGACGCTTAGTTATGCTGAGGTGGACCCCGTCCTCGGGTTTTGACGGCGGGTCTTGGGTCTAGACTTTCTCTTTCGAGAGCGAGAGATCCAGAGTTGCCTCGGCTATCTCCCAGCAATTCAGCGACTTACGCAAATTTTGTTTTTTGTCCGGGTTTTTACTTGACATAAGACTGCTGTTCTAGTACACTTTCGCAGTAGAGATTTACGCCCCGACTCTGATCGGGGCGTTTTTTATTTTAGGGCGCTCCGGTTCGTCTGGTCTCCGCTTTTGTAGGGGCCGGGCTTCAGCCCGGCGTTTTCTCGGCTTCCTCCGAAATTCGCCATGCGTTAAATCCTGCTTCGCTGGTTCTATTGTTTACGGACTCTTTCCCATTACGCCCGGGCAAGCTGGGACGCAATGAATTGCGCCCCTACAAGTGCGTCTCGGCACTTTTCTACCTTTCGACACGTAAAAAACGAGGCTTGGACTGCCGGCCTGAAGGCCGGCGCTACACAGGCCCCTAGTCGTAACCACCGAGACTAAGATGACCGACCTGAAGGTCGGCCCTACACAGGCCCGGGCCACTACCTTCCCAGGACACAAACCATGCCGAACAAGAAACTCAACCCGAAGCTGCTGTGGGTGTTGTTTGAGGGTGTGCTTGCGCCGAGCCTTGGACTGACGATCCTGGACCGCGCTGTCTATTCTTATTTGTTGCGGCATACGCTTGTCGTGGGCACGCCGCGGCTGCACTTTGCGGTTACTGCGTTGGCGCGGGCTCTGGGTGTCTCCGCCGGGCGGACGCGCGAGTCGGTTCGCCGACTGGATGAGTTGGGGGCTTTACACGTGCTGGAACGCGGCAAGACCGGGCATCTCGCGGAGATGCGGCTGCCCGAGAATGTCCTTGCGATCCGATCGCGTGGGAATGGCGCGTCCTCTGTCGGGCGGGGACTCCTTTATCAGCAACATGCCGGGGCCGTCGAGAAGCATTCCGTCGCGAATATTGAGACCGGGGACTTCTGGAAAACCTGGGTGCTCCGCAAAGCCATTCACGATCGCGAAGGCGGCACTTGCTTCTACTGCCTGCGGCGGACTCTCTCTAATATGCGGTGCCTGGACCACGTTGTGCCACGCGTCCGCAACGGGCGCAATTCCTACCGGAACCTGGTTTCCTGCTGTATTGAATGCAACACAGGCAAATGCGACCGTTCCGCGGCGGACTTTCTGCGCGTTCTTTACCGTAAGGGGCGGCTCACCGCCGCCGAACTCGACGGCCGACTGCTCGCTTTGAAAGACCTCGCCGCCGGCAAACTCCGCCCCGCCGGCTTTTGACGCCACAGTTGCTCGCCGCTCTCGCCGTCAGGTTTTTGTAGGGGCCGGGCTTTAGCCCGGCGTCTTATTTCCAAGGAAACAGAAATCGGGAACTGCAAAATTCACACTTGACATCGACGGATAATTCACTACCATATGGTTGTGGATAGGTTAGATACAACATTTACGGCTCTGTCTGATCCAACTCGCCGGGCGATGATCGAACGACTCTCCCATGGGCCTGCCTCTGTGCATGGATTGACGGAACCGTTTGCACTCTCGCAGCAGATGATTTCAAAACATATTGCCTACCTGGTGCGGGCGCGGATTGTGA
>Ga0210383_10000061_pt1 | contig 122715 bp, 109 predicted proteins | sample IncBWC14OmetaG_FD_160072 | JGI IMG/M metagenome (GOLD analysis project Ga0210383, IMG submission 160072) | Forest soil microbial communities from Barre Woods Harvard Forest LTER site, Petersham, Massachusetts, United States - Inc-BW-C-14-O ...
CGGTCTTACGATGGCGGCGCTCATGGTTTTTATTGGGATGATTGACCTTTTCAGGGCGATCCGAAATCATGACCGGACCGACGCGATAGGGGTAGCTATTATCTTTTTTGTCGTGATGCCTGCGTTTGCTCTTTGGGCTCGCCGCCTGCCTGCAACCAATAAGAATAACGGGGGCAGTGGCCCAAGTTTCCGGTAACCTGACTAATCAGGAGTTGAACATTTATTCGGAACTGCATTTGGCCAATGTCGTGGGATAAGTGATATGAGTGCCCTTCCACTTGTGGCGAGCGCCGTCCGAAAGTTTTAGTTCCCATCGCTCGTCCTTCGCAACGGGAAAAGGGAGCTCGATCTCCAGAAGTTGATGTCCGAGAATCGTTTGGTAGAGGCGCGCCAAAGTCTCTTGCGCTTTCAGTTTCGCCTCCGAGTCGGCACTCAGAACAATCTGTTTCCCGTGCCACGCGGCTGCGGTGAGAATTTCACCCCCAGAACTCCCGGTGATTTCTGAAAGTTCTTCCGGACCTGTCACTTCCTCGGGCGTCAGGTTGCGATAACCGACCTCCTTGCGGAGCAGCACAGCAAAGAGTCGTACTGATGTTACTGCAAGGCGCTGTCTTATATCAGCGACACTGTGCTTGCTGGCATTGTCTCCGCCGTCGGTTATAACGTAAAGACTATCTGCGGAACTGGGATGTTCGAGAAGGAGCAGCCCCGCGAAGATCGCGTCGCGAAGAGCAGTTCTCCCCTTTACGTTTGCCTTTACGTAATTATAATCGCCGGAAATGTGCTGCAGCTTGTCGCCGACAGCGGAATTTCCCTGAGCAAAATCAACCGCTTCGGTGACGTCGTTGTTGAATATCAGCAACGCGATTTGCGACCTCTGTTTGTTTGCATCGAAAAAATGGCGAGCGAGCGCAATTTCGAGAGCAAACAGCGGCGGCTCGCCCTGCGTGCTGCCCATGCTCCCGCTGGCATCCAAGATGAGAACCACTCTATGGGGACGCGCGTCGGGTGAGATTGAAAGTATCTTGACGGGCTTTCCGTGAATCCTTGCTTGAAGGTCGTCAACCGAAACATTCTGAATCGGGAGATTTTGCTCGTCGCGCAGGGCAACAGGCAAAGTCCGTCGCACGCAAGAAGAATCTTGCGCCGCAATCGCGGTTGTGCAGAGCGCCAGAATCGAAAAACGAACTATGCATTTCCCAAAGGAACAAACGCAGTAGATCACCAATCAACTCCACTGGGATTTCGTTTAACTTTCCGCATAATGTACATTCAACTTTGTCTCAATGCCAACAGTCGTCGCAACACCTTCCAGTTCCTGGTAAACGCGGTTACCGTCCATGTGGAATCGCGCCGATCCGCAGAGGTTCAAATTGGCTTTTCTCAGGGGCCCAATTCGGACGGCATCCGAGGACTCTCCAGACTGATTGGGTGACGATGTAGAATGAAATCCATGACCAAGAAAGCGCTCTCTCCTGGGGCGGTACACAGCGTACCAGCGGATTTACGAGAGGTTCTCATTTCTGACCCCGTGGCATTGGCAAAGTGGGAGGATATTACGCCACTGGCACGCAATGAGTGGATTTGCTGGGTTGTCTCGGTCAAGAAACCCGAAACCAGAAGGCAGCACATCGAACGGGTACGCACGGAACTTAAGGAAGGAATGCGCCGGCCTTGTTGCTGGCCAGGCTGTCCTCACCGCTGAAGTTAAAGACGGCGGAATCCGAAAGTTACCCTCCCGCCTTAGACCAATTGTCCGGTAAGGCCACTAACCAGGAGTTAGCCGAACGCTCTGTGTATCCGCAAACAATCGCGCTGCAAAAAGCAAAGGGGCCAGTGCTAACATGCCTCCGATGAGTGACGAGAAAAAGAAGTCCACGAGACCGATGGGGAGACCACTTGCAGTTGACCACGCTGTCGCGAGTGCTTCACAAAATGAACCTGCATTTATTGCACCACCCCCAGGCGCTCCCGTCTACTATGGCTTTCAGATTCTTAGTGGCGTTTGCGCTGAGGGTTTCACCTTCGGCAAAATCACAGATTTTGAGGCCGAGCCCTGCGACTACGGAGACGCTTTCGTCGTCGCGCCGGACGATAGCCGTGCTGGATTGGTGTGGGAGGTTTCTAACGAGCCCTACTTCCAACAGGTCTGTCCTCTGGAACCAGACCGGTGGGGCGTTTGGGGGGTGAATTTCCCTCACGCGATGGAGAGCAGCGACAGTGCCCGAAGGAATCTCGAATCAATACTTCCTGAACTCAAGAAGCGATGGGAAGAATGGCGGCAAAAGTACGCAAAAACCTGAAGTCGGGACAAAACACCGCAATTCCACATGTCCGGTAAGGCGACTTACCGGGATCTCGCCACAGAATTTGGCTATCAGAACTAAGATGATTGTTGACGGAGGTCTCGTCCCGACGTGAAAGAGTGTCCGCACTGTAAATTGGAAAACCCTGATAGCGCCGAACGCTGCGACTGCGGCTACGACTTCGCGAGTGGCTCGATGGAATCGGAGGAGATATTTGACGAGTATCGTCCCAAAGAAAAGCAGCCGACAGATTACACGGGCCTCATCATTGCGGCCGCCCTGGCACCCGTGTTAATTCTCTTTCTCTACTTCGATAAGGTAGATTTGGGACTAACAGTTTTTATTGTCCTAGGGGCGATAGTACTTGCCATCAAAATCCGCTGGAATCTTAGGAAGCGTGTCTGGTTTTGGGCGACTATCGTCTTCATATTAGCGCTTCATGTTCCATTGTTTTTTGTCGTGCGATGGCCTTTCGGAAAAACGCCCATGATTGCATACACGATGCCATTCGGAATCGCGGATTTTCTTGTCATCCTCGGCGCACTAGCACTCGCAGAAAAGCTCTTCTCGAAAAGCTCTCCTTCCGGCGATGACAAAGACTAACCTAGCCCGGACCGCGTTTTGCGACGGCCCGCTTGTTGCTTTTCTTCTTGCTGTAGCCGCAAATAAAGACCCTGGCAAAGCGCAGGTCCTGATTAACGCAGTGCATTCAATAGGTCGACGCAACATTAAGCTCAAAGTCTAACTACTGGAGTCTCAAAGGCCAAAATCGCTTACAAGTGTCGAATCAAACGGAAGACTGCCCTGGCTAGATTCTGATTGAGTACAGCCCGAGAGATCGGTTCTCTCGAGGAAGTGCTGCTGGATCAGCGTATTAGAAAGTGTTGCGTCGACCATCTGAACCGGCAGCGGTTACCGGACAAGTGGATCGGTCCAGATTCTCAATGTCCGGTTAGGCGACTAATCGGGACTTGATCTTCCGCTCGTGTCTCTCCTATATCCTTTTGTAGCATCAGCGATTTCCTAAGGTGTTTACCCGATTGTGAGGCCGGTCTTCTCTGTATGAAACTCCCTATGAAGCAAATGCGTCCTAATGGGGTGGACCTCGTTTGCTGGTCGGGGGTCGTTATGCCCTGCAAGTCGTGCGGATCACTCAACCAGAGCAAGTTCAACGGAGAGATAGTTATCCATTCTCGCGGACTGAAAAACATTGATAAGCCCGCCGTGTTCGTTTTTGCAGAGATTGACGTCTGTTTGGTTTGTCGTAGCGCGGAGTTCACTGTGCCGGTAGCCGAACTTCGCCTTCTTGAGAAAGGCCACGCTGCTGCGGCAAGCAAAACCTAGATTTGAGTCCTACTTTCTCACTGGGAATAAACGGCTGAGTGTTCTGCACAGATACTCTTAAAAAGATGTTCGTCTTCCTTGCCTTGAAAACTGCTCAACGGGTATTCGAGCAAACTTCCGTCGGTACCAACCTCAGATCCTGATTAACGCGGTAACCGGAAAAGTGGAATCGGCCAAAAAGAGATTTGTCCGATTAGAGGTTGCTGGCCGGCTAGGTTGGTGCGTGGCGTCTAGTTGCCCAAAAACCCGTTTTCCCCGTTGCCCGCAAATGGCTGATTCTATAGGCCTGGGATTTGTGAATCTGGCCGCCCACAATCATACGATTTTGGGCAAGCCCGAAAGTGCCCGTTGTGCCGTCCCCTTGGTTGTCTGTTCCCGTCTCGTCGGAAATCTCGCGCCACGAGGCGCCCCGTGCGCGAAGCGCCGCAATCCTCGCAGAATCCACGTCGACCCGCGGTCTCCCCAGCCTCTTTCCCTTGGCACGAGCGTTCCGCAGACCGGCCCGGACACGTTCCGCGATCAAACTGCGTTCTAGTTCCGCGACTGCGCCCAAGACAGTGAAAACCATCTTGCCTGTCGGTGTGCTCGTGTCGAGGGATTCAGAGAGCGAAACAAAGCCGACGCCCAGAGAATTGAACGATTCAAGAGCGCGAACCAAGTGAGAGACCGAACGGGCGAAGCGGTCAAACTTCCAGACGAGAACAGCGTCAAACTTCCTACGGTGAGCATCCGTCGTGAGCGCGTCGAGCTGAGGCCGTCTGGCTTCGAACCAGAGGGTCGGGAGTTCGAGTCTCTCCGGGCGCGCCATTTCCAAAGACAGTGTATTTTCAATGGCTTCGGTTGATACCCCCAGTTTTGTTTCGAACGAGAATGGAACGTAGCGATCGCCAAAAAGAGTTCATCATCTGAGGCGGTCACGTTTTGATACTGCTGATGCTCTTGGCCTTCATTGCTTTTAGACTTGCTCTTACCAGTTTCTTCACCAATGTTGTTGGCACTGGTTTACCCTTTGGGAAGCTAACAATGGCTTTGGTTGTGGCACAACCTGCAAGCTCCTTCCTGTGTTCTTGTATTACTGAAGGGGGTACATGCAGGCGTATGTGTGGCTTCTTGAAGCTGAACCAGGCAAACATCCCGTCATAATAATCACATCCTGGATTGGAGTATCCGGGCATTTGGAAATAATCCGTGCGTTCAGTGGCACCGGGCACTGCCGCCTGTATGGCCGCTCTGATCTTCGCCAAATCGCCTTGCGCCTCTTTCGGACATCTTTCTATGTATTCATCTACTCCACCACTTTTGCGTTTTGTCACGGCTGCGTTCTTCCCTTGTCGTAGTGTTTTTTTCATTGGAATCAACTGTTGTGATTTCCCCGGCAACTCTCGCCAGTCCGGGTTTAGAGTTGGCCTCCCGGAATCGCCTGAATTCTCTCCTCGGTGGACACGCGATTGTGCCGTGCTCGCGTCTTCCTTACTTCTTCGGATTCACCAGTGCCTGGTAAACCACCGGCCGGCTCTGATACTCCACTTGAGGGCTGTCCGGTCCCAGCACCCGCTGAACCATTCCAATGAAAACGATATCGTTTGTGGGATCGATCCAAAACCACGTGCCCGCGGCTCCATCCCAAAAAAACGTGCCGCGCCCATCGGGTAGATTGGCTTCCGCAGGGTCGTACTCGACCGCGCAATCGTACCCATAACCCAATCCCGGTCGCATCACCTGCGCGCCGATGGAAAACTCTCCCGTCAAAAGATTCGGCGCCAGATGGTTCGTGCTCATCAACTGCACCGACGCCGGCGAAAGTATCCGTACGCCATTCAACTCGCCTCCATTCGCCAGCATCTGTGCAAAGCGAAAATAATCTTCCGCCGTCGTCACCGATCCGCCGCCTCCGGAGGGCATCCCCGGCTGCGCCGCGTAGTCTCCGCCAAACCCCGGCGCCGGGATCACTTCGCCTTTCTCATTGCTGCGGTAGACCGTAACAAATCGTCCCCTCTTGTCCGCAGGCACAAAAAATCCGCTGTCTTTCATCCCGAGCGGCTTAAAAATATGCTCCTGCATGAAATCCGGCAGCGTCTGCCCCGAGAGCTTTTCAATGATGTAGCCCTGGATGTCCATCGAAGCGCTATACACCCACTTCGTTCCCGGCTGGTATGCCAAAGGAATCTTCGCGAGCTTCTCGACAAACTCCTGCAGGTTCTTCGACTGCATGACTCCCAATCTCCGATATTCCTTGTCTACCGGCGTCTCGCCGAAAAATCCGTAGACAAAGCCCGCCGTGTGCGTCATCAACTCCTGCATCGTCGGCGGATGCACCGGATCCTCCAGAATCATGTTGCCCGCCGCGTCCGCCCCCTTGCACACTTTCAAATGCGCGAACTCCGGAATGAATTTCGCGATCGGATCCGACGGCAGCCACTTCCCCTGCTCGTAAAGCAGCATCATCGCCACGCCCGTTACGGGTTTGGTCATCGAAAACGCACGAAAGATCGTGTCGCGCGCCATCGCCGCGCCGCTGGCCGCATCGCGCACCCCGTACGTGCGATAGTCAACGACCTTCCCATGCCGCGCCAGCAGCGTCACCGCCCCGGGAAGCTCCTTCGCATCAACCACGTCCTGCATCAGCGCGTGCAGCCTCTCGAGCCGCTCAGCAGAAAATCCCAAAGTCTCCGGCTTCGCCAGAGTCATATCCACTATTGCTGGCCCGTTGCTTGCCGCTTGCTGCCCAACAACCGGAAGCGCGCCGCCCGAAAGAAACAGAACGCTCAGCAGTGCCATTGCATGATGTGAAGTTCGTGCCTTCATCGTTTTTTTCTCCTATCAGGTCTGCACTACGAATGCTTGCGCGAGCCGCAATCATTGACTGAGCTAGCGCTGCTTCTTCTGGCGTTTCGCAGGACGGCGAGTTCCTTGCTTAGCATGCCTTTCGGTCTTGATATGCCGCTTCTCAATGGTCGCGGCTGCTTCGCTTGAAAATTGTTTGGCAAGACTCTCCGGTGCTGCAAGTTGCCAAGCTGCCGCCAAAGCCCGCCGCGTCGTCGTTATCTTGGCGGCTTTGAGATTGACGCGCGTGCATCCCCGCCGTCCCCAAGCTCCTGCTTCGGGAGAAAAGACCGCTGGTTCGGCGTTCAGGAGCATCTCCTGCTCCATAGGCGTTACCTTCACCATCCCGCGTTCCGTGTTTGGGTAGCCGAGCGTCGCGAAGATTTTCCCCGCCACGCGAAAATCCGGATGATTCATGTGCGCCCGCTCCTCCGTTTCCGGAAAGCTCAGCGCAAGTTTGCGAAACTCGTTCGGCGTCATCGCAGACCTCCAGTTTTCGAAGGGTGCTATGACAACACAAAGGCGCGCAGTCAGCAATGCATTCACCACGCCAAATCTCCCGTAGGGGCACAGCACTGCTGTGCCCGTCCTGGCCTAGCGTGTTGATCAACGATCAGCCAGAATAATGGCATACTGCGAATCCAGTCCGCGTGTGCTCGCAATCGGGATCACAGACGAGACCTAGCACTCCACGGGAAAAGCGAGAACCAGCATGAGAGCAGCCGTACTACACGAGTTGGGCAAACCGCCGCGCTATGAGGAATTTTCTGAGCCAGCCTTCGGCGAAGGCGAAGCGATCGTTCGCGTACTGGCCGCGTCGCTAAAACCGATCGATAAGCAACTTGCGGCCGGAACGCACTATGCGAGTCCGCGCGAGCTGCCAGTGGTTTGCGGAGCTGACGGAGTCGGCCAGCTCTCGGACGGAACGCGCGTCTTCTTCGGCGGACCGCGCCGCCCATACGGAGCCATGGCGCAGCGCACCGTCGTTCCTGCGGGATTTTGTTTTCCGGTGCCGAACGGCATGGATGACGCCACAGCCGCGGCGCTGCCAAATCCCGGCGTGTCCGCGCTGCTCTCCCTGAACCACCGCGCAAAAGTGGCAAAAGGCGAAACCGTTCTTATTTTGGGCGCTACCGGAGTCACAGGAACAATCGCCGTGCAAATCGCAAAGCTACTGGGCGCAGGCCGCGTGATCGGCGCAGGCCGCAACCCGCAGGCGCTTGAAAAACTGCACGAGTTAGGCGCGGACGCCACGATCCAGCTCGACCAGCCCGAAGAAGAATTGAAGAAAGAGTTCTCCCGCGAAGCCGGCGATGCCGGATTCAACGTAATCATCGATTACGTTTGGGGCCGTCCCACGGAAGTGCTTCTCGCAGCCATCACGCGCCATGAATTTGCCGCTGTGAATCCCGAAGTTCGCCTGCTGCAAGTAGGAGAAAGCGCTGGACCGACCATCTCACTACCCGCCGCGGTATTGCGCAGCACAGCGCTCACCATTCTCGGAACCGCCGGAATGCCGCCGCGCGAAGCTCTGGTCACGGCCATGCAGCAAGTCCTGGCGTGGGGAAGCGCGGGAACGCTACGCATTGAAACGGAACAGGTTCCGTTAACCGAAATCGAGCAAGTCTGGTCGCGCACCGAACGCGGCCGCAGACTCGTCGTCATTCCCTAGGTTTCGTGGCACAGGCTACAGCCTGTGCCCTGCGTGTCACCATTCGGGCCGCGAAGAGGACACGGCTGAAGTTGGTGGCGCCAAATGCGAGGAGATCGAGGTTGAGCGCCACGCGATGGTGTGTTGTTCCAGAAGTGCGATGGCGTAGCGAATCGGGATAGCGGCTCCAGGCGTTCCAGTTGGCAGCGCGCTGGATTTGGCGAGGGACGCTGAGGTGCCGCGTAGCCAGAGGCCTTCCACGAGACCAACTACCGCGTGGGAGTTGGTAGCGAGCACGGGAGAGCCACTCTGGCCCTTCACAACCGGATGGCTGAGAAGAAAGACATCTGCGGCGGGAGCGGACTTTTCCAGCTGCGTGGATTCAAAGCTCAGAACCGTGCCAGGGGAGGAATCTTCGCGCGTGGACTCGAAGCTGTACGCATTCTGAAGCTTCTGCGGGTGCAGGGAGAGCGCTAACACGGATTGGCCTCGGGCGGCTGGCTCGGCGGCAAGCGGGAGAAACGTGACGCGGAACTTCCCAGTGAAAGGATTTGGTGTAGCGCGAAGTATGGCTACGTCGTGTGCTGTATCTTTCGCGATGACCGTAACCTGCAAAAGCTTGGGAGGTGAGTTCGGGCGGTTCACGAGAATGTAAGGCTGTCCGCCGTCGCGAAACGTTTCGAGCACGTGTGCAACAGTCAGCAAATAGCCTTCGTCGTTGATGAAGAAAGCGTTGCCGAAGAATGTGTAATGGTAGCCATGCGCGGCGGGCGACTGATCGTCGGGATAGACAACGGGACAAACCGAGGCGATGGCTGAATCGTCCGCTGTTTTTGCTTGTGCCTGGTCCTGCGCTTGCGTTGAGTGGACCGCGAAGGGAAGCACAGCGCAGACAAACGTAGTAGCCGCAAGCGCGACAATCGCTGCTGATATGCTGCGGCGAGTTTTGCAGAAGCTCCAGAGCACGAAATTCTCCCTGACCATACTCTGACAAAGAAGCGAGTGCGCGTAAATGGCTGCTAAGGCCGGAGAAGGGACAGGTGTGCGCATCAGCACGGAGGCATTGGCAAAGGGCAGGGCAGCAAGGCATGAAAAAAGGCCTTGACAATTAGCCGTCTCTACGGTAATTTCAGTACAGAGAGAAATAACAGAAATGACAGACACTACAAAAGCAGCGCTTTCGCCCGTAGCTCAGAAGTTCATCCTCCACTGGGGCGAGATGGGCACTCGCTGGGGCATTAACCGCACCGTGGCGCAGGTACACGCCCTGCTATTTCTTTCGCCTGCGCCGGTACCGGCCGACGAAATCTCCACCACACTCGCCGTGGCGCGGTCGAACGTGAGTACCTGTTTGCGCGAGCTGCAGGGGTGGGGGATTGTGCGCGTGGTGCACGTTTTGGGCGACCGGCGCGACCACTTCGAGTCCATCAAGGATGTCTGGGAGATCTTTCGGATTGTCTCGGAGGAGCGGAAGCGGCGAGAGATCGATCCGACTCTGCGCGTGCTGGCGGAGTGCGTGGCGGAAGCGAAAGCCCACCCGAACGGGGAAGAGGGCGCGTACACGCGTGAGCGCCTGGAGAGCATGTTGGAGTTTCTGACGATAATGACGGGACTGTTTGACGAAGTGCTTCGGATGCCGGTTTCGGCGCTGAAGGGCGTGGGGAAGTTGAGAGGGAAAGTCGTGACCTTGCTTGGGAAGAAAGCGGCTAACGGATGAGGATGGGGCTCGCAAATGCGGTTTCCGGAGAAGGCTATGCAAGCAACGGCAGTCGCTGACGATAGCAAAGTTATGCGAGGGAACATGGGAGTGGCCGAGCGGCTGCTCGTGCCTTGCGTGCGGCTCGCCCTTGCTGCCGGATTTCTTTCTTCGGTCGCGGACAGATTTGGGCTATGGGGACCTCCGGGCTCCCCCAAAGCGGCTTGGGGAAACTGGAGCAATTTCGTGAAGTACACGGCTGTGCTGAACTTCTTTCTGCCACACCGACTGGCGCCGATTCTGGCCACGATTGTCACGATTGCGGAGAGCAGCCTTGGGCTTTTGCTAATTCTAGGACTGTGGAAGCGCGTAGTCGCTGGGTTGAGTGTCGGGCTGCTTTGTCTGTTCGCTTTGGCGATGAGTGTGGCACTCGGCGTCAAGGCTCCGCTCGACTATTCGGTATTCGCGGCGGCTGGCGCAGCCACGATGTTGTTTCTGCAGGCGGAGAAGAAGGAACCATGATTTCGCTGACATCGGAATTTACGGACGGGAAGGGGCGGCACGCGCGTGGATGGTTGTTTTTTGATGCGGAGTGCGCGTTTTGCACGCGGATTGCGCGGTGGCTGGCGCCGATTTTGGAGCGGCGCGGGCTGTCGGTGGCGCCGTTGCAAGATCCGCGAGTCGGGGCCTTGCTTGGAATGACGCGCGATGAATTGTTGCGCGAGATACGGCTTTTGCTTTCGGATGGACGGCAGTTTGGAGGAGCGGATGCGGCGGTGGCTTTGGCGCGCGAAATTTGGTGGGCGCGGCCGCTGGTGTGGTTTGCATCTCTGCCGGGAATGATGGAATTGCTGCGGCGCGGATACGCGCGGGCGGCTGCGAAGAGGAATTGCGAGGCAGTGACGTGCAAGAGAGTGGAGATCGTGAAATAGAAAAAAATGAAATAAAGCACGGAAGCAACGAACCAAAATAGCCGCGATGGAATGCAGCAGGGAATGATGCCCGGGAACGATCGCTGACGTAGCCGAGGTTTGGAGTTGTAAGAGCACAGCCAGGATTGGCCGTGCAACGGGAGTTGCGTCATGGCCATGCGATTTGCGGAGATGTGGCGATGGCAGGGAACGGTGGACCGGCGGACGTACGCTTTGGTCGGAGTCAGCGCGCAGGCGCTGAAGTATGCGTTGGACCGATGGACGGCGTCGTCGCTGTTTCATCGCGAGTGGCTGCCGTGGAATTACCTGTTTCCGCTGGGGGTGGGAGTGCCGTGGAGCGCGGGGCGAACGGCGCGAGATCCCATCTTCGCTGCGACGATGCTGGCGATCGCGCTGCCGTTTATTTGGCTGGGCGTGACGCTGACGGTTCAGCGGCTGCGCGAGGCGGGGCAGCCAGTGTGGCTGGTGGTGCTGTTTTTTGTACCGGTCGTCAACCTGCTCTTCCTGCTGCTGCTGTGCTTGATAGGACCGCACCAACGAGCGGATGCGAGGCAAGCGACGCCCTGGCCGGAAACGAAGCCGCTGAACAGCTTGATCCCACGGAGCAAACTGGGCGCAGGCGTTTTTTCGGTTATGGCGACGGCAGCGGTGGGGCTGGCATTTACGCTTTTCAGCACGGAAGCGTTGAGACTCTACGGTACGGGGCTCTTTGTGGCCGCGCCGTTTTGTCTGGGACTGTTTTCCGTCCTGGTGTACAGCTACCACGAGCGGCGGGGCTTTGGGAGTTGCCTGGCCGTTTCACTGATACCTCTGGCAATTCTCGGGACAGTGCTTTTGATCGTGGCGATAGAAGGGCTGCTCTGCATTTTGATGGCGGCGCCGTTCGCAATAGGGTTGGCGGCGCTGGGAGGCACGCTCGGATACTCGATCCAGGAAGGCTATTGGCGCGCGAAACAAGCGCCCGCGATGCTCTCGATCGTGTTGCTCTTCACGCCGACATTTGCAGGCTTGGAGCGTCTGGCAAACCTGAAGCCGGAGACGTTCGAGGTAAAGTCCGCGATCGAAGTGAATGCACCTCCGGAAAAAGTATGGAACGACGTGGTTTCCTTCGCGGAGATTCCTCCTCCGGAGGAATTGATATTTCGCGCGGGGATCGCTTATCCCATTCGAGCGGAGATTACAGGGCACGGAGCCGGCGCGGTCAGGCGCTGCGAGTTTTCGACGGGGCCATTTGTCGAGCCGATTGAAGTGTGGGACGAGCCGCGCTTGCTGAAGTTCAGCGTGCGGGAAAATCCGGCGCCGCTGCGAGAGGTTACGCCGTATACCAGCATCGAACCGCGGCACCTGCACGGGTATTTCGTCTCGCATGAGGGGCAGTTCCTGTTGACGGCATTGCCGGGCGGGCGCACGCGGCTCGAGGGCACGACGTGGTATAGCCACACAATTTGGCCGGAGGCGTACTGGCATTATTGGTCGGACTACATCATTCATCGGATTCATGTGCGCGTGCTGGAACACATTCGGGCGGAAGCCGAGGGACGGCCTTAGCCGACTCCGGAGAATCCACGACCCAGGCGACTGATCGGTCCCGCCAGCGACGCGAATAAATGGCCGAAGGATCCTCGATATGTTAGGCGTGGATGACAACGTACTTCGCACGGAGTATCGTGCTCTCCATGTTGCTCAACTCAAGTGCGTTTGCGTTCCTTGCTTTCGGGCTGGCGGCGATTGCCGTTTCGGCCCAAGACGCGCAGCAGTCTCCGGCGATTAGCGTGTCCACTCGGCTGGTTCAAGTGGGAGTCATCGCGCGTGACAAGAGCGGGCCGGTCGCGGATTTGACGAAGGAAGATTTCGTTGTCCTTGACCGAGGGAAGCCACAGAAAATTAGCGTTTTCTCTGTCGAATCCAGCGAAACCGCAGGGCAGCCTGCGCAGCCGTTACCGAAAAACACGTTCTCCGATTTGCCACAATATGCCGGCAACAAGCCGCGCAGCGTAACGATTGTTCTCCTCGACAATCTGAATACGCTCACGGGATCCGCCCCGCTGGCGAACGAGACGACGCCGTTTTGGCTCGAAGACCATGCCCTGGCCAACGCGAAGCAGCATTTGCTCGAGTTCTTAAATCAGCTTGATCCCCACGATCGCCTCGCCATCTATGGCCTCACCGATTCACTGCATGTACTCTGCGACTTCACCTGCGATCGTGCTCAGCTTTTGGCGATTGTGAATAGATACGACCCCACATCGAAGACTCAACGCGACATGGCTGAACCGGGCCAGTACCATTTTCCGGATCAGCCCAGCCCCCTCTTTAACAATGCAGCGAGCGCGGGCGAGCAACATTTGGCAGAGCTGAACAACGAAGCCCGTGCCGAAGCGACCATGGCTGCTCTGACCGCGATCGCGGCTCATGTCGCCAATATTCCGGGCCGCAAGAACTTGCTTTGGCTCACCGCCAATCTTCCGTTTTCAGGCGCCGCTATCGCCCGCATTCTGGCTCGCGCAAACATCGCCGCCTACCCTGTCGACGCTCGCGGCCTGCTTCCCCTCACGCCTGCCAACACGCGGGACGACCTCGGCGTCGGCGAAGAACAAGCCCGCAGCGTTCTCGGAATCGCTGCTCGTGTGGAACAGTCCGACCAGCCCACCGGCATTGATGCCATGCAGAAGATGGCCGATGACACCGGAGGCCGCGCCTTCATAAACACCAACGACCTCACCGGCGCAATCCACAAAGCCATCGAGGATTCCGCCGTCACGTACACGCTCGGTTTTTACATCGGCGCCGATTCGCTGGACGGAAAATTCCACGAACTGAAAGTGCAGGTGAAGCGCGAGGGCATGACCATTCGTTACCCCAAAGGGTATTTCGCAACCGAGGACGGCCCTTCCACAAAGGACCAGAATTGGAAGACGGTGGTAACGGCTGTGCAAAGCCCGATTGAATCCTCCGTGATTCCGTTGCAAGCCAAAGTGGATCGAGTCAGCCAACCGATGCCTGACTCTTTGAGGATTTTATGCTCGATCGACATCCGCAATCTTCGATTCGTGCAGGCTGGAGATCTGCGCAAAGGAGCTGTCAGCGTATATGTCCTTCAGCAAGATGCGGCCGGCAAAGTGCTGAGCCAGTGGAGCAAGACCTACGATCTACAACTCTCAGAGAAGCAGTACGCGGCCCTTCTAAAATCTGGCATGCCCTTCCGTCAGGATGTGCAGCTCAAGACGAGCGTCACAACCTTGCGGGTATTGGTCGAAGATCCAGGAACCGCCGAAGTCGGCAGCTTGATCATTCCGTTGTCTCAGATAAAACAGTGAGTAGAGAACAGTGACTAGTGAGTAGGCGGATTGCCGCCCTAGGGCTCAGGTTGCTCTGAGAGGCCTGCTCCCGGCTGTGGCGGGAAGAATCCCGGCTTGCTCACTTGGAAAGTGGCTCTAGTCCCTGAAGGTCGCACGGATCGGGAATCTCTTGCCTGATGTCTGCTCGTGACATCGTGCCCTCCCCTTTGTTTTCTGTAAGCGTTGCATCTAAAGGGTTTAGCTGCAGAGTAAGTCCTTTAGAATCAGCGGTTGCGGGGCGGCTCCGTAGGTGTTCATTATAAACGAGTTAGCGCGGGGTGGGGCGCGGGATCTGGCAATGCCGCTGGATCGCGGTGGCCAGCGTCGCTTACAGGTTCATGAGCGACCACAGAGCGGTCTACTCACTCAAGCGGGGACAACGTAATCTCCTAATAGTTGGATTTGGGACCTGCTAGGCGAAAGGAACACAGGCTGAAGCCTGCGCCACAAAAAAATGGCCTCGCAGGAAGCGAGGCGCAGTACTGAACGGGAAGATTATCTCAGGCCTGTGGGCAGGTTGTCTAGCAGGATTAAAAGGCGCCGACGGTGTGGAATGGGGAATTTAACTCAGAGGACGTAGAGGGCACGGAGAAGGGGCGGAGAGAGGAGGCTTGACAGAGTAAGTCTACATATGTAGACTATTGGCAGGCCCGATGACACTTGTCCGGGCACTTGAGGAGGGAAGAGCGATGCGAATTTCACGGTTGCAAATCGTAGGTGGTGTGGCGCTTCTGTTTGTTGTTCTTGCGGTTGGGTTGCGCGCGCAGGATCAGAAATCGCCGAGTCTGGAAGAGCAGCGGAAGGCGATCAATCTTGTTCGAGCGATCAATACGGCCGAGGTACGGTATAGCTCGGGTGTGAGTCACGGGCGTTTCGCTTCATGGACTGAGCTGTACGACAGCGGGCTGTTGAAGGGGCTGGAGCTTTCGGCGGGACCCGAAGTGATACCAGGTTATCGGCTTGATCTGCTGGCGTCAGCGGATGGGAAGTCGTTTATGGTTGGGCTGCATGATACCAAGGATGGCGACGGACTCTTTTCGGTGTTTAGTGACCAAACGGGGATCATATTCCTCGGCGCGGCAGCTCGATAGACCTGGCGAATAGCTGAGTTCGAGGGAGCAGGGCGCCGCCCGGCGAGACGCGAAGAACATTGCTGGGCGCCGCCAGGTGCGCCTTATCTCAGCGTTGCGTAGAGAGCTTGCTTCCAGCGGGCGTTGTCGATGGTCCAGAAGACCTTGGCCTTGTGGCCTGCGGCGAGAGCTGAGGACCAGACTTCGCGGTTGCGTTCGTCGTGGGCGACGTTGAGGCGGTCGACGACCGTCATGCCGCGAGTGAGTTCGCTTTGCGTTTCGACTTCGACGAAATGCTCCGATTGCGACGTGACGATGGACGGGTCGAGGGCGATGGCCATGGCGACGGGATCGGGGAGAGAGATGCCGTGTTCGCCGGATTGTTCGAAGAAGGCTTCTTGCCCGCGGCTGTTGCACTCGATGGCGAATTTGGCGACGGGTGTGCCGAAACTCAGAACGCGCTGAATGTCGGACGGATTGAGAACCGCTTCGCCGCGGCAGAGGTGCCAGCCGACGAGTTCGATGGGAAGGCCGCTTCGGACGACGATGCGCGCGGCTTCGGGATCGCACCAGATGTTGTACTCGGCGGCGGGGGTGACGTTGCCTTCGCAACAGGGCGCGCCGCCCATGACCACGCAGCGGCTGACTTTTGCGGCGATGCTGGGTTTCTTTTGCAGGGCGAGGGCGATGTTGGTGAGCGGGCCTAGCGTGACCAGGATCAGGCCGGGGTGAGATTCGATGGTGCCGATGATGGCGTCAGTGGCGATTTGTTTTTCAGGAGCGCGTCGCGGCGGCGGGTAACCGTGGTCGCCCAGGCCATCGCGTCCGTGAAACCAGGAAGCGCTGATGTGCGCGCGATTTAGCGGTTGTTCGGCGCCAGCGAACACTGGGACATTGGAGTCGCAAAGTTCCGTCGTGTAGAGAGCATTGCGGGCGGCTTGATGAACGTCCACGTTGCCCGCGACGGTGGTGATGGCCACCACCTGAATTTGCGGGGAGCGGAGCGCCATGATCAGCGCAACGGCGTCATCGGAAGCTGTATCGGTGTCGATTAGAAAGTGGGGGCTCACGCGACGCAGGATAACAAATTGTGATGCGGAACCTGGCACAAAAATCCGCGAGATCTCCAGGCGTGGTTTTAGAAATTCGTTGGCTGAGCTAAAGGCGTGGTCGGTTCTTATCTTGTCGAAGAGTTTTGCTGGCGGCCTGGACTACTTTTTAAGCTTCTTGGAAATGTGCATCTTCACTTCTTTGCCGTTGACGTCGAGAACGTAAGCATGGTGGCCCTCGACGGCAATTTGCGTTAGCTCGTTCACGGCAACCGCTGGTCCATGTGTGTCGGAGTGGCGGTCCGGATTGTAGGAATATTCGACAAAATAAATCATGTCCCCGGTTTCGATGGTGTAGTGCATGGTGTTTTTGTCGCCCAGCAACTTCGAAGAAACATCGGTTTCCGAAGTCACTTCTACCTTCGCCGGTTTCCAGTTACGGTTCTTCGCCGGGGACGTGGTAGTCACTAGCAGCAGTGCCAGAACTAGGAGGCTGAGCTTTTTCATTGGGGTTCTTTCGTGAATTATAACGCGGTTCTGCTGGGCGGACAGGATTACGGGTTGGAATTTGACTTAAAGGACATGTCCGGTAACACGACAAATCAAGAGTTATCGCTCATGATGGGGGTGTTTCGTCACGAACCTGAACGTTTTCAGAGCCAGAAGCCCAAAGATTCCCCAAATAATTCCGCTAAGTAGGGGAATGAGGATGTCCGTTGTCTTCGTGGCCAACTGTGCTTGACTCTTGTCGAGCCCGGAGACGATAAGCCAGCCGGGAATCCAAAAGACCATCGACAAATAGGAGAGCGCTCGGTCGATTCTGTCTATACCTGTCGCAATCCCGGTTCTCCACCACGACCATGCGAGTGCGTTCACGACACATGCGGCGAGCATAATCGCCGCTGCCTGCAAGTATTTCGCACGCTCGTTTGTGCGATTCATTGGGCGAAATAATTCCATGGCTAATTTGCTCCAGCATAAATCAAATTAGGCCTATGGCGGCTCACACAGTTCGGCTGAGTGACCAAATGACAATTCGGGTGTTGATTGTCGCCAAGTCCTGGTAAACGCGGTTACCGGATATGTGGATTTGTACCGCAGAGTGGTTTTGCGATAGGTGCAGGCTTTTTTTTGCAAACTTATCAGTGACGCGGGGGTGCGTGGAATTCGGTGTGGTGGCTACCTAAGGCCGGATTGGCGGGCCAGTTTTAAGGCTTCGATGGCGGCGCCTCGAGCGCCGGCGGTGTCGCCATTGGGGATGACGTGGATGGGGATGCCGGCTTGCTCTTCGCGTTGATCGGGCATGCCCGCGCGGATCTCTTTCATAAACCATTGCTGGAACTCTTTGCTGGCTTCGAGGGCGCCGCCGCCGACGATCAAGGCATCTGGGTCGAAGGTGTTGATCATTTCGTCGAAGAAGAGGCCAAGGGCGTGCGCTTGCACGCGGAAGATTTCTTTCGAGAGGGCGTCGCCTTTGTCGGCGAGGCCGCGAACTTGTTTTGCGGCTTGGCTGGGCGGGACCTTGGAGAGTTCGTGGCCAGGATAGCGCGGGAGAAAATAGGGAAGGAGATTGCGCTCGATGGCGGTGAGAGAGCAGAGGGACTCGAGGTCACCGATGCGGCCGCAATTACACTGCGGCTTGATGCCTTGCGTGTCGGCGATGCTCTGGTAGGGGATGAGGACGTGGCCGAGCTCGCCGCCAAAACCGTTTTTGCCTTTGACGACGTTGCCATCGAGGATGATGCCGCCGCCGTTGCCGGTGCCGATGATGATGGAGATGGATGTTTCGCGGCTGTCGGCGCCGAAGATGGCGTAGTGGCCCCAGAGGGCGGCGGCGTTGGCGTCGTTTAGATAGGAGACGGGCTTGCCGAGCTTTTGGGCGAGGCCGTCGCGAATGTCGAAGCTGGCCCAGTTGGCGTGGACGAAGTTGGTGGAGCCGCGGGCGCTGAGCAGGCCTGCGGCGCTGGCGGGGCCGGGGGTGTCGAGGCCGAGGGCGACGATGTCGGAGAGCTTGACGCCGGCGTTGTGGGCAGCGATTTGGAGGCCTTCGGCGATTTGGCGGAGGCAGATTTCTGGTCCTTGCTTGGCGAGGGAGGGATGCTCGCAGAGGCCATCGATCAGGAATTTTTCCTGCGCGTTCACCAAGGTGTAGTTGACGGCGGTTCCACCGAGGTCGACTCCGGCTACGACTGTCACGTGTTTGCTCCTGTGCTGTACGATTTTTGCTCGGCCCAAGCGTAGCAGAATCGAGGAGGATCGGGTACGGCGGCTGGCCGATGCTTTAGCCATTGCGCAAAGCTTCGCTGGGACGCGTGAGCTAAGGGTTCACCTTTTGTTCATTCTTTTTCCAGATTGAGTGCATTGGCAGAAAAAGCGGGGTGTGCGAAAAAGTGTGCACGATGCAGGGGCGTTCAAGTCCGGCGGCATCGGGCGGTCGAAGCCGCAGAAACTCAAAGAAAAGGAAGGATCATCGCCATGAAAAATCTCAAAGCTTTGTTGCCCAAGACGGTGTGGATCGGGACTCTGGGAGTCGCGGCGATGCTGCTGGGGTGGACGCCATCGTGCAAAGCGCAGGAAGTTAGCCCGGCGATTTTCACGGATACGGGCGTTGAGGATGCTTACCCAGTGACGAAGCCGCTTGCAAAGAAGCCTGTGAAAGTGCAGGTTGCGGCGCATGTGAATCAGAGCGTGACGAACTATGACGCGAACTACCGGAAGCAGAATGCGCAGCGCGTGGCTCGCAAGGTCAACGTGGTGTCCGCGCCGGGTGCGTAAGGACCCGGCGAGATGAGCGAGGGCTTGGGCGCGAATGCTGCGGCAAGCCCTCCTGGTGCGTTGCGGTGACGCGAAAATTGGGATTCGTTGACCGTGACGCGCTGACGAAGACAACTTCACTTGTGCGCTAGTTGGGCTTGGGAGCAGCAGCGGCGCGTTGGTTGGCTTCGGCGACGATTTTGTCGAACTCGGGATTGCCGTGGAGTGATTTGAGGTCGCCATCGTTGGCAATGTTTAAGAGCGTTTTTTGGCGCGGGCCGGAGCGGAGAGCATCGTGGAGTAGCGTGAGGGCTAGGTCGGGCTTGTTGAGAAGAGCGGCGAGACAGCCCAAGTTGTAGGTGAGGCCGGCGGTGATCGGGTGGTTTGGGCCGTTGATACGGAGGCTGATATCAAGGGCTTGCTGAGCTACCTGTTCCGCTTCGACATAGCGGCCTTCATCGGAGAGCGTGTCGGCGAGAGCGCTCATCATGCCGATCGTGCCGGGGTCTTCGGGCCCTTGGATGCGGCGGCTAAGGTCCAGCGCTTCGCGATTCAGTTTCTCCGATTCGGCGTATTTGCCCTCGTCGCCAAGAATGGCGGACAAGCTGAAGATCAGCCGCATCGTTTGAATATGTTCTGGGCCGAGTGACCGGCGGCTGCTTTCAAGAGCTTCACGAGCGAGGGTCTCCGCTTCGGGGTAACGATCTTCATCCGCCAGAGTCAACGAGAGGTCGTATTGCAAGTCAATGGTGGTCACATTGGAGGGGCCAAGGGATTTTTGGCTGACAGCAAGAGCGTCGCGCAGTAGTTTTTCTGATTCGGGGTAGCGGCCCATGCGCCAGAGTTCGAAACCCGTGTGATCCTGCGAGTCGAGCGTGTAGGCATTTCCAGGCCCTAGGGCTCGACGACGAATCTCGAAGGAGTGAGCGGCGAGCGACTCGGATTTGGCGAAGAGTCCCAGTTCGTCGTACACGCTACCCATGACGTAGAGCAGTTGAGCCTGGAGCTCAGGGTCTTTCTTCAAGCCGGTGTCGATGTCTGCGGATGCTTTATCGAGAACCTCGCGCACCGTGATGGTGTTGCCGCGGGACTGGGCGGGATCGGAATCCTTAAACATATTGGTCATGAAATCAGTGATGCGATTGGCACGATCGCGTTCGCGAGTGATGCGGCGCAGTTGGATGGCTTGGACGACGACGAATCCTGCGAGGAGCAAGGCGAGGCCGGTTCCGACGGAGACGGCGACGCGGTGGCGTCGTATGTACTTCTGGAAGCGGTAGCTCGTGCTGGGTGGCTGCGCTTGGACGGGTTCGTTATTTAAGTAGCGCTGAATGTCGGCGGCCAGTTCGGAAGGAGTGCCGTAGCGGTGAGTGCGGTCTTTCTCGACAGCTTTGAGGGTGATGGCATCGAGGTCGCCGTGCAGCTGACCTGCGAGTTGCTTGGGCACGGTGCCTCGGCGCGCGGCGACGGCGGTGGAGGTTTCCTTGTCGACGTCGAGCTTGGTGCTGGGGCTGGGCGGGTCGTCTTCGCGGAGTTGGCGAAGGACTTCGTCGATTGGGCGCTTTTTCCATTGGTCGGTGTCGAAAGGCAGCATGCCAGTTAGAAGCGCGTAGAGAATTACGCCGAGGGAATAGACGTCGGTGCGGGTGTCTACGTCCTGCACGCTGGGATCGGCTTGCTCGGGGCTCATGAAGCCGGGAGTGCCGACCATGGCGCCTACCTGCGTGAACATGGTTTGGTCGGCGTTGGCTTGTGACGAAATGGCTTTAGCGATGCCGAAATCGATGATGCGCGGCATGGGCTTGCCATCGACCTCGCAGACCAAGATGTTGGAGGGTTTTAGGTCGCGGTGAATGATGGCTTTTTGATGGGCGTGCTGGACGCCTTCGCAGACCTTGATGAAGAGTTCGAGGCGGTCTCGGACTTTTAGTTTTTTGTTGTCGCAATACCTGGTAATAGAGGGGCCGTCGACGTACTCCATGACGAAATAGGGCTGGCCATCGGGAGTGCAGGCTGCGTCGAAGACTTTCGCAATGGCCGGGTGGTTCATGACGGCGAGGGATTGTTGTTCGGACTGGAAGCGGAGGAGGACAGAATCGTCGTACAAGCCAACGCGGATGAGTTTCAGAGCGACTTGGCGGCGGACGGGAGCGGTTTGCTCGGCGAGCCATACCTGGCCCATGCCGCCTTCGCCTAATTTTTTTATGAAGACGTAGGGACCGATGGACGTGCGGTCGGTTAGTTTGCCGGACGTGGCAGTGCTGCCTGCCGAGGAGACGAACGTGGCTTCGCCGCCTGCCGGCGCCGCATTTTTGTCGGGCGGATCGGGTTTCAGGATGGGCTGATTGTTTTTATCGTCGCTCATGGGAGCCTCGGAGACGTGCTGCGCTCTAGGAGTTGTGAGGATAGCACTCGCAGCGTTTCGCAAGGCGGGGCAGTGGGTGGGCGCCCCGAGTCAGTGACTCAGGAATTCGGGGCAATTGTTTTTGAGGCGAAGGCGTCGCGGAGGGCGTAGAAGGCGGGTTTGGGGTTGAGCTGGGCGTCGAAGGGTAGTGGGCGCTGCGGGAGAGCGTCTTTGCGTGGGCGGAAGTTTTGGAGCCAAGAATCGCGGTCGGACAGACACCAGGTTAGAACGGCTTTGACGGAATTGTGGCGGAGGACGGTGGCGAGGAAACCGCGGTAGATTTCGGCGACTTGGCGGTCGCGTTCTGGGATGTCGGCGGGCATGAAGGAATCGTCGACGTCGAGTTCGGTGACGTAAACCTGCAGGTTGAGCTTTTCAATTTCCAATAAAAATTTGTTGAGGCCAGTCCATGTGGGAGTGCCTTCGTTGGTGCGTAGGTGGGCTTGCACGCCGAGGGCTTGGATGGGGACACCTTTTTTGATTAGACGTTGCAGCATGGCAAGGATGGCTTCGCGTTTGGCTTCTTGGGCGGGCGCGTCGGTTTCAATGTCGTAGTCGTTGTAGGTGAGGATGGCGGCGGGATCGGCTTTGCCGGCTGTGCGATAGGCAAGTTCGATGTAGTCTTCGCCGATATTTTGGAGCCACAGGGAATTGCGCAGGCCCTGCGGATTCTTGTGCGTGGGATCGATGGCTTCGTTGAGGACATCCCAGGAATGGATGCGGCCTTTGTAGCGGGCGACCACGGTTTGAATGTGCGTGGTGAGGAGAGAGACGGCGTTCTGCGGGGTGATGGCGGCGTCGAGCCATTTGGGATTGTATTCGTGCCAACAGAGATTGTGGCCACGGGCGGGGACGTGGTGGGATTCGGCGAAATTCATGAAGAAATCGGCTTGGGTGAAGTCGAAGCGGTCTTGTTCGGGATGAGTGGCGCGCCACTTCATTTGGTTTTCGGCGACGAGGATGGAGCACTGGTCGAGGAGGAGCGGGGTGAAGTCGGGGCGACGGAGTTGGGAATCGGAGACGGCGGCGCCAAAGTAGAGGCCCTTCGAGTGCGCGAGTTCGCGGAGCTTGGGGAGTTCGGCGGCGCGCGGTGAGGATGGGAGCGCGGGCGCGGCTAGAGTGCTTAGGGAGAGTTGGAGGAAATCGCGGCGGTGCATGGCGGGGAGAGGATAGATGAGTTGGGAGGAAATGTCATGCGATTGAGTTCGCGGGTGAGGGAATGAAAGAAAAGAGTTTTACGCAAGGACACTGAGTGCGACTCCGCGTGGAGCGAAGGATGGGAAATGAAGGGCGCTGGATTGTCAGCGGGGGTCGTAAGGCTGGCCGTCTAGGAAGGTGGGGCCCTGTTCGAGTTCTTCGATACGTTTGGTGACCCAGCCATCCTTGGTGTAGACCCAGGTTTCGCGGTGACGAACGCTGGTGATGATTTCGTGGGGGCTGCCGTTTTTGCGATCAGGGACAGTGCGGACGTATTGCTGCTGAGTGTAGACGATGGCCTCGGCGCCGGCGAGATGCAGGCACTCGATGTGCGAGTAGGTGCGGTCGGGGTCGATGGTCAGGACGCTGGATTTTTCCTGGCGCATGTTGGCGATGGCTTGGTCGCGGTTGAGGGTGGTTCCATCGAGGAGGCGAATGGAGAAGTCCTTGGGCATGAGGTGCGTGGCGGCGTCGAGATCTTTGGCTGCGAAGGCCTCCAATTGTTGATCGATGGCGGCTTGAATGTCGCGTTGGATAATGAGTTCTTGTGCGGTGAGTTTTGTGGCGGGCTGCGCGGCACAGGGAGATTGGGCTGGCGTGATTGCGGCGGCCAACAAGGAGACGCTGACGGTCAGGGTGATGGCTGTGAAGTATCGAGTCAGTCCGAGCATTGGACCTCCTGGTGGGTGTGAGCTTTAGACGAGGCTCGCGCGAGAAAGTCCTTAGGGGAGGGACGCGGTCTGCTTTGTCTGTTGGGCCAACGCAGTAGAGAAATCTGTTTTTGCAGGCTAAGAGCGGGCCTTCACGCGGCTCAGGCTGAAGCGGCGGAGGCTTGCTCCAGGACGCGGCGATAGTAGGCTTCGTAGGCGGGGATGACGTCGTTGGCGCAGAATTTTTTCTTGGCGTTGATGCGTGCGATTTGGCCCATTTCGCGGCCACGGTCGGCGCGGGAGAGGATTTCGATGGCGTAGTTGGCGGCGGATTTGACGTCGCCCGGTTCGACGAGGTAGCCGTCGACACCGTGTTCGACGACTTCGGGGACGCCGCCGACGTTTGTGGCGATGACGGGGACTTCGCAGGCCATGGCTTCGAGGGCGGCGAGGCCGAAGGATTCGAGTTGGGAGGGCATCAGGAAGAGATCGGCTACGGCTAGTTTTTCGTAGACTTGGTCTTGTTTGCCGAGGAACAGGACGTCTTTTTGGAGTTTTTTCTTACGGACGAGGTACTCGGCGGCGCCGCGGTCTGGGCCGTCGCCGATAAGGACTAGTTTGGCGGGCATTTTGGCGCGGACCAGGGCGAAAATTTCGACGACGTCCGTTAGCCGCTTTACAGGACGAAAATTCGAAAGGTGCATGAGGATGGGCTCGCCGTTAGGGGCCCATTTTTCGCGGAGGCCGGGTTGCGGATTGCGGGTGTAGAGATCGCAGTTGACGAAATTGGGGATGACTTCGATGGGGCGCTTAATGTCGAAGTCTTTGACGGTTTGATTGAGGAGATATTGGGAGATCGCGGTGACGCCGTCGCTTTGTTCGATGGAGAAGCGGGTGATAGGGAGGTAGCTGCGGTTGGTGCCGACGAGGGTTATGTCGGTGCCGTGGAGGGTGGTAATGAACGGGAGGCGGCGAGGAGCGGCCATGGAACGGGCTAGCATGGCGCTTACGGAGTGAGGGATGGCGTAGTGAACGTGGAGCAGGTCGAGGGCTTCGGACTCAAAGACTTCGAGCATTTTTGTGGCTAGAGCCAGTGTGTAGGGCGGGTGGTCGAAGAGCGGATAGCTGGCGACTTCGACTTCGTGGAAGTGGATGTGGGGGTCGTTGGGATTCATGCGAATGGGCGGGGCGTAGCTGATGAAATGGACGTCGTGGCCGCGCGCGGCAAGCTCCTGGCCGAGCTCGGTGGCGACAACGCCAGAGCCGCCGTAGGTGGGATAGCAGGTGATGCCGATTTTCATGAAAGAGGATCTCCGCCGTCCTCAGTTGTTAATCCTGCACAGATAGGGCAGCATTCTACCGGCAAAGCAGTCTTGTAGGGCTTAGAGATCGTTAATGTGCGCCGGCAGACCTGGCTTCTGATTCGGCCGCAAAGGCACTCCATTAGACGCGGGAGGGGGCAAAACCGTGACACGACTGGCGGGCAAGGTAGCCCTGATTACGGGCGGGGGAACTGGGATTGGGCGAGCGATCGCGCTGGCGTTTGCGCGAGAAGGAGCGAAGGTCGCGGTGGCGGGCAGGCGTAAAGAGAAGCTGGACGAGACATTGCGCAAACTGGAAAAACAAGGCGACAGCGGATTGGCCATCGCCTGCGACGTTTCGAACGAGCGCGATGCCCAGCGCGCGGTGCGGGAGACGGCGAAAATTTTCGGGAAGATGAATGTGCTGGTGAACAACGCCGGGGTTTTGCACGCGGCGACGATTGAAGGGACCAGCGAAGAGCAGTGGGACAAGTTGATGACGATCAATTTGAAGGGGCCATTCTTGATGTGTAAAGCGGCGTTGCTGGAGTTTCGCAAGGCGGGCGGCGGCGCGATTGTGAATGTGGGGTCTGTGCTTGGCTTGGTGGCGATGAAAGATCGCGCGGCTTATTGCGCGTCAAAGGGCGGGGTGACTTTGCTGACGAAGGCGATGGCGCTGGATCACGCGCATGAGAATGTGCGGTCGAACTGCATATGCCCGTCGATTGTGGAGACAGAGTTGGTGCAAGGATTGTTTGCGGCTTCGGCAGAGGGAAGGGCTTTGCGGAAGGCGAGGATTGGTTCGATTCCGCTGGGGCGGATGGGAAAGCCAGAAGATGTGGCGGAGATGGCGGTGTTTTTGGCGTCGGAAGAATCGAGCTGGCTGACGGGAGCGGCTATTCCGTTGGACGGCGGGCTTTCGGCGTACTGAATTTTTGACTAACAGGGCATCGATCTGGGTATCGAGGGGAGCGCGACGAGTTCATGGTCTCGGAACTATTCAATGATTTGAAGAAGTATGAGGCAGCACTGCGGCGGCGGACAAACGTGACCGGGGCGACGGCGCTGCTGGGCTTGAAGCTCGAGAGCTTGGAGAAGGGGCGCGCCGTTTTTACGATGAAGGTGAGGCCGCGGCACAAGCAGCTTCATGGCGTAGTGCATGGCGGGGTTCTGGCGACGATTGCGGATACGGTGGCGGCGATTGCGGCGTATACGACGGTTCCGAAAGGGACGAACATCGCCACAGTGGAGCTGAAGATAAATTTTCTGGAAGCGGTGCCAGGCGGGAAAATTAAAGCGGACGGGCGCGTTTTGCGGACGGGACGAAATTTTGTGGTGACGGAATGCGAGATTTACAAAGAGGACGGGACGCTGGCAGCCAAGGCGCTACTTACGTTTGGAGCGGCGCGGGGACATTCGATTAGCCCGCAGTGACACTTTCCGGTGCGATGAAGCAGGTCAACAGTTGAAAGTGTAAGGTCTAAGCCGGATGTCGGAAAAGCCAAACAGAAAGAGATAAGGCGATTATTCGTCGCCACCGGCTGCGGCTTCTTCGCCGTCTTTGTGCACGTACTTAATGACGCGCTTGAAGATGAGCAGATTCGGGCTGCCTTGACGGGTAAGTTTGATGCAATCGCGGTCGTACCACTCGACCGTGCCGCGCAGCGACTCGCCATTGTCGAGAACGACGACCATCTGGGTATGGCTCTGCATCTGTTTGACCCAATAGAAGTTCTCGGCGTGGGTCGTCTCTGGGGGGGCGGGTTTTTTGCTGGGAGCGGGGCCGTTATGAGAGATTCTTTGCGGCGGTTGTTCCTTCACGTCCGGAAATCCCGGGCGAAACATCCTGCGGTTCACCATGACTTCTCCTTGCAGCTAACGGTGGGGTGAGTTCATTGGGTGAGATGCATGGCTGAGACGCTGGGTTACAGCCATGGCCGGAAAAAGTTGACATCGAACTAGCTGAAAGAAAAGGGCATAAATGGCGCGGTTGGGCTGCGAAACGCTAGGATTCCGATGCTAGAGAGGTGGCCAAAGCGTCCAGGCCGAGCTGGCGATTTAAGTTGCGGCGTGCGCCTGCATGCAGCTCGTCGAAACCAGCGATGGCGCGCATAACCCACCGGGAATCAATGGACTGGGCCAGCACGGAGAGCTCTTTAGCCAGCGGAACATTTCGTAGGATTGGTTGTTTCACGCCGGAAGTTAGCTCCAGGAGATCGGAAAGCAAGCCGTAGAAGGCGCCGAGCTGATCTTCGAAGCTGGACTCGCGGTCTTTGGCAAGGGCCGAAGTGGTGGCGAATAGCTGAGCGAAACCCTGGCCGTGCGCGGCTCGCTCTAGGATACGCAGTGCGTTGCGGCGGCGATCGGCGGTTTCTTCCACGTTCATTTCGATGGCCAGGCCGGGACTGCCTTCGGCAAGTTGCGCAGCGAGCTTGAGATCGGACGGCTTGCGATCGGTTTTTTCTTTGAGAATGTTTTCGACATCGGGCTGCGAGAGCGGCGCGAAGTTAAATTGCATGCACCGGGAAACGATGGTCGGAAGCAGCGCGTAAGGCGACGGTGCCGTCAGAATGAGTGTTGCGGAGCCAGGTGGTTCTTCGAGGATTTTCAAGAAAACGTTTTGAACGTCCCAGCGCATGGTTTCCGCGCCGTCTAGAATAAAAACTCGGCGGCGGCCCATCGGTTGGAAATAGGCGGCGCGTTGAACGGCGCGGAGCTGGCCGATGCGCAGCATGGGGCGAGCTACGGGACTCTTTAGACGCACGGGGTCGGGAACCAGCGCCCAGACATCCGGATGCGTTTGGAGAATGAGCGGGATGCGTTCGACGGTGGCTGCATCGGCGCTTTCGCCGCGTTCGGCGAGACCTTGCTCGATGAGATGTTCAGGGGCAGCGAGTAGCGCGATGCGCTTGCAAGTTTCGCATTCGCCGCAGAAGTCGTCTTTCAGTCTCTCGCAATTGGCGGCTTGCGCGAACATGCGCGCCAGCGTGAACTTGCCCAGGCCGCGCGGGCCGCTGAAGAGCAGGGCGTGAGGAACACGCTCGCTGCGCAGAGCACCACGCAGGGCCGCGACGATTCGTTCATTGCCGAGGAATTCGGAGAAGCCCATGGGTCAGCGGCCTTCCTTTTCGACGGGTTGGGAAAGAACTTGCAAGACAGCGGCGAGAATTTCCGTGGCGATGTGTTTTTGAGGGCGCATCGAGCCGCGCACTTCATCAAAGCAGGGAATGGTCGCCCAGTTAGGGCGGCGCGAAAGCTGATCGTACATGGCGGCGGCGTCTTCAAGATGGCGGAGGCTGGCTTCCTGTAGATCCTGTTTCACCTTCGTGTAGCTGCGGGCTGATTTGCGCGCGACGAGTTCCTGGGCCTGGCGGGGAGGGACACGGAGATAGAGCACCAGCGTTTCTCGCGGCAGATTGTAAATGTTGTATTCCAGATGCTCGATCCAGGAGACGAAAGCCGGACGATCCGCGATAGGGGCGCGGGCGGTTTGATGAGCGAGATTGGAGCCGATGTAGCGGTCAGCGAGCACGATTTTGCCCAATTTCAGAGCAGTTTCCAGGCGGAATTTGGCTTCGAAGCGATCGCCGGAGTAAAGCAGTGCGCTGAAGTGTGGGTCGACGGTTTCGAGAGAGCCAAAATCGCCATTCAGGAATTGGCCGACCATTTTGCCGAACCAGGAGTCGTATTGAGGGAAACCGGTGGAAAAAACGGCATGGCCGGCCGCGACCAGGGCTTTTTCGAGCAGGTCGACTTGCGTGCGTTTGCCGCTGCCGTCGATGCCCTCGATGGCGATGAGTTTTCCCGGAGAGGTCATGTGCGAAAGCCAGTCTAACCGCAGACCCTCAACGCTGCAACGCTGTGCATGCTACGATTTGAATTCAAACCATTTGCATATGACGACGACATCGATCCGAGACAATCTGCTGCGAGTGCAAGAACGAATTTCTGCGGCGGCGCGCCGAGCTGGACGACGCAGCGAAGCGATCACGTTGATTGGCGTCTCGAAAACGCATTCGGCGGAGGCCATTCGCGAGGCCTACGAAGCTGGGTTGCGGCATTTTGGAGAGAACCGCGTGCAGGAGTGGGAAGGGAAGCAAAGCGGAATACAGGATTTGAACGCGACGTGGCATCTCATCGGGCATTTGCAGAGCAACAAAGCCGCTAGGGCTGCGAAACTATTCGACAGCATCGATTCCGTGGATGATTTTGCCCTGGCGCAACGGCTGGATCGTGCAAGAAGCGAGTCCGGTGGTACCGAAAGGATGCGCGTGCTCATCGAAGTACACATCGCGAAAGAGGAGGCGAAAAGCGGAGCCGCCATCGAGGAGCTTCCTGCTTTAGTGGAGAAAGTTATGACGCTGCCGAAGTTGCAGCTGGCTGGGCTCATGTGCATACCGCCCTTCGCGGAGAATGCGGAAGAGGCGCGGCCGCATTTCAAGCGGCTGCGAGAATTGCGCGATGGTTTGGCGAAGCGACTGGGCTTGGGGCTGCCGGTGCTGTCGATGGGAATGTCGCACGACTTCGAAGTGGCGATCGAGGAGGGCGCGACGGAAGTGCGCGTGGGCACGGCGTTGTTCGGAACGCGCGGTGCGGTGAACTTTGGCCAATAATTTTCACGGGGGACGCGGATGAAGCTGTTTAGTCCATTGCAAATACGAGAGATTGAGCTGAAGAACCGGATTGTGGTTTCGCCGATGTGCGAGTACTCGGCGAAAGAAGGGCATCCGCAGGCGTGGCATCTTGTGCATTTGGGCAGCCGAGCGATTGGGGGCGCTGGCCTGGTGTTTACAGAGGCGAGCGCGGTCGAGAAGCGGGGAAGAATTTCGTCGGCGGACACCGGGATTTACGAAGATGCGCATATAGAGTCCTGGTGGCCTATCGTTGAGTTTATTCGCTCGCATGGCGCGGTTCCGGGGATGCAACTCGCGCATGCGGGAAGGAAGGCGAGCACCATGCCTCCGTGGACGGGAGGGAAGCCTGTCTCCGTGCAAGATGGCGGGTGGGAGCCAGTTGGGCCGAGTGCGCTGGCATTTGACGCTGGATATACCGTGCCACACGCGTTGTCCGTGAACGAAATTGCGGAAATTGTCGGGGCATTCAAGAAGTCCGCGGAGCGCGCGCTGGCGGCTGGCTTTGAAATTATCGAAATCCACTCCGCGCACGGATATTTGCTGCACCAATTTCTATCGCCGCTTTCGAACACGCGGACAGACGAGTATGGCGGCAAATTAGAAAATCGAATTCGCTTGACGGCGCAGGTTGTGCGCGCGGTGCGGGAAGTTTGGCCGCAGCGATTGCCGCTTTTCGTGCGCGTTTCCGCGACGGATTGGAAGGAAGGCGGCTGGGATTTGGCGCAGACGATCGCGTTGGCGCGAGAGTTGAAGCCGCTGGGCGTGGACTTGATTGACGCCTCCAGCGGAGGAACAGCGCTCGGAGTGAAAATTCCTTTGGGACCGGGATATCAAACTGGATTTGCGGAGGCGATTCGCAAGGAAGCTGGCATTGCCACGGGCGCGGTGGGCATGATCACCGAGCCAATCCAAGCGGAAACGATTCTGGCGACCGAGCAGGCCGACCTGGTTTTTCTCGCGCGCGAATTGTTGCGCGATCCCTATTGGCCGAGGCGGGCGGCGAAGGCTCTGGATGTCAAGATCAAGGCGCCAGTGCAATATGAACGGGCTTGGTGAGCGCCCGATGTTCCCGGAAATCGCGGAGAATCTGACGGCCGGGACAGTTTCGTTTGCGGTTCGCGTGCAACCGCGGGCGAGCAAGGACGAAATCGTTGGGGTGATGGAGGGCGCTCTGAAAATCCGGCTGCAGGCGCCGGCCGTGGAAAACCGGGCGAATGAGGCGCTGGTCGAATTCCTCGCGCATCTTTTGAAAACACCCAAGTCGGCTGTTAGAATTCTTGGCGGCGAGCGCAGTCGTACAAAACGCATTGAAATTCGAGGCGTAACGAAGCAGCAGGTGCTGGGACTTCTGACGCACGACGCGTAACCAACCGCATTTTCGAAACTCGGCGAATAGACAGGACGTCATCCGAACATGAGCGCTGACATCAACGGAATACAGAGCGACTTGCGAGCCGCGAAGCTGGACGGTTGGCTGTTCTACGACTTTCGCGGGCGCGATCCCATTGCGCAGGGGATTCTGCAACTTCCTCCGGGAATGCGCACGCGGCGTTGGTATTACTTTCTGCCGGCGAAGGGGACGCCGCGTAAATTGGTGCACAAAATCGAGACGGAATCGCTTGCGGCGTTGCCTGGCGAGACGCTGTTTTATGCCGGGCAGGAAGAGCTGAGAAAAAATCTCGTCAAACTTTTGGGGCGCGCGAAGAATATCGCGATGCAATACTCGCCGAAGAACGCCATTCCTTACGTGGCGATGGTGGACGCGGGGACGATTGAGCTTGTGCGGAGCACTGGCGCGAAGGTTGCGAGTTCCGCAGACCTGGTGCAGAAATACGAAGCTTGCTGGAGCGCGGCGCAGCTGGAATCTCACCTGGCAGCGGGAGCGGTGATCGATCGCGTTGTGCGCGAAGCATTTCAGCTTGCTGCAAAAAACGTCCGCGAGAAGAAGACGTTTACCGAATACGATTTGAAGCTGTGGATCCTGAAGGAATTTGAGACGGCTGGTATCACTCTAGAGAACGGGCCGGATATCGCCGTTGGTCCGCACGCCAGCGACCCTCACTACGGACCTACGCCGCAATCGGCGTCGCCGATTCGCGAAGGCGATTTGTTGCTGCTGGACGTCTGGGGAAAAACGAAGGCGGCAGGCAGCGTCTATTACGACATCACCTGGGTCGGGTATCTCGGCGCGAAGGTCCCGGAAAAAATGGCCAAGATTTTTGGAATTGTGCGCGAGGCGCGAGACAAAGCGATCGAGTTGATTCAATCCAGCGTCGCGGCGGGGAAGCCGCTGCAAGGTTGGCAAGTGGATAAGGCCGCGCGCAAAGTGATCGAAAAAGCCGGTTATGGAAAATATTTTTTTCACCGCACTGGTCATAACATTGGGCAGTCGGTGCATGGCAACGGCGTCAACATGGACGGACTCGAGACGCACGATGTGCGGCATCTGATTCCGAAGACCTGCAATTCGATCGAGCCGGGAATCTATCTGCCGGAGTTTGGCATCCGGAGCGAAGTGAACATGTACATCGGTGAAAAAGAAGCTCGCGTCACGGGAGCCATACAGAAAGAGATTCTGGCGTTGCTGGCTTAGATAGAACGGATTCTTTGTGAACGAGCACACAGAACCAAACATGGCAGACGAGACCACAGTGGGCGAAACTGCGGCAGTCGCGGCGACGCCCGAGCATACTCCGAGCGAACATGCTCCCAGCGCGCATCCTCAGCGGAGCGAAGCGCTGGCATTTGCGATTGGCGTTGCAGGATGGCTTGTTCCGGGTTTGGGGCACGCGCTTCAAAAAATGTGGGGCAGGGCGCTTGGCTGTTTTCTGACCGTGGGCGCGCTGGTTTTTCTTGGCGTTGGAATGCGCGGCAACGTTTTCAGCTCGGAGGGCGGCGACGCGTTCGGAGTTCTCGGCTATGTGGCCGATCTCGGCACGGGATCGTTCTATTTCGCGGCGCGGGCGCTCGAAACGCAAGGTTCTGATGTCGCGCACGCGGAAGGCGACTACGGGACGAGGTTTCTTGCGGCAGCGGGCGTGCTGAACCTGCTGGCCGCGCTGCACGCCTACGAAGCGGCGCGAGGGCGGAAGGCGTGATTGCGGCGATCGCGTTGAGTCTCACCCATTTTCAGGCGATGACGCTTTTCGCGCTGCTCATTTCCGTGGCCTTCGGATTCTTGGGCCGCCGCCGAACGAACGACCGCGTAAAATACATCATCTGGTCGTTGTTTCTGTTTCTGTTGATTGGCGTGGGGATTGGCTGGGCGATGTATCCCTTCTCGCGCTAGCCCGCTGGTGGAACGCAGTCATAGCACGCAACTTTTGCCGTTCAATTGACAGAAATTTTGCGCGAATGCTATTGTGAATGAACGAGCCGAGGTAGCTCAGTGGTAGAGCAGTCGATTCGTAATCGACAGGTCGTGGGTTCAACTCCCACTCTCGGCTCCAGAAAATCTTAAGACCTTTCCTTTCAATTGCTTAGCTCGAGGCGCCTACTGATTCACCCCGCTTGCGAGGATTCCTCCATCCACAACGAGCACCGAGCCGGTCGTGTAGCTGGCCGCGTCGGACGCCAGGTAGATGGCGGCTCCGGCCAGCTCTTCGACTTGGCCGAAGCGCTTTATGGGCGTGCGCATGAGCCATTCATTGCCGCGCGGCGTGCCTTCGAGCAGTTTTTTGTTCAATGCAGTAGGGAAGACGCCGGGAGCAATGGCGTTCACGCAAACGCCGCGCGCGGACCATTCGACGGCGAGCGACTGCGTGAGCGATACGACGGCGGCTTTGCTGGCGGAATAGGCGGAGACTTCCATCATTCCGCGAAAAGAGCCGATCGAGGCGACATTAATGATCTTGCCGTAGCCTCGTTCCAACATGTGCCGGCCGAAAATCTGGCACGCTCGCACCATGCCGGTAAGATTCGTTTCGAAAATGTCGTTCCAGTCTTTTTCGGAGAAATCGAGCGTGGGAGCTTTCTTCGTGCGTCCGGCGGAGTTCACGAGAATATCGACTTTCCCGAAGGCTTTTATCGCGGCGTCGAGGACTGTTTGCAGCGAAGCGGGGTCAGTGACGTCGGAGGTTGCGCGAAAGGAGCGGCGGCCCAGCGCTTCGACTTCGCGCGCGGTGGATTCGACCTGGTCGGCGCGCCGCGAAGTGGGAGCGACGTCGGCGCCGGCTTCGGCTAGGCCGAGAGCGATGGCGCGGCCGATGCCGGAAGTGCCGCCAATCACTACTGCTGATTTGCCGGATAGATCGAGCTTGTTGTATGCCATGTTGCTCTTCTCCAGAGAAAAATTCTTGTTTGAGGATGACGCTCAGGGAGCGAATGCTGCGCCGCAGGCAGCGCGCTACCAGTTGTACATCGTGCCGTCCAATTTTCTGTTTACGGGCAAATAGGCGCGCTCGTAAGGGAATTTGGCGGCGAGCTTTTCGTCGTAGTCGACGCCCAAACCGGGCGCGTCCCCCGGATGCAGGAAGCCGTCGCTGAAAGAATAGGAGTGGGGGAAGACTTCGTCGGTTTCTTTGGTGTGAAGCATGTATTCCTGAATGCCGAAGTTGTTGACGGAAATATCGAAATGCAGAGCGGCAGCTAGGGAGACGGGAGACAAGTCGGTAGCACCATGGCAGCCGGTGAGGACGTGATAGATCTCCGCGAGAGAGGCGACTTTTTTCAGATGCGTGATGCCACCGCTGTGAACCGTGGCCATGCGAATGTAGTCGATCAGTTGCTCGGTGATGAGAGTGGTGGCGTCCCAGATGGTGTTGAAGACTTCGCCGAGAGCGAGCGGCGTGGTGGTGTGCTGGCGAACGATACGAAAGCCTTCCTGCAGCTCCGCGGGGACGGCGTCTTCGAGCCAGAAGAGGTGATAGGGCTCGAGGCTCTTGCCCAGACGTGCCGCTTCGATCGGCGTGAGGCGGTGATGGGCGTCGTGCAAAAGATGAACGTCATCGCCAAACTTGAGGCGGAGTGCTTCGAAGAGTTTTGGAACATGCAGCAGATATTTTTCCGTGGACCATGTGTTCTCTGGAGGAAGCCCTTTTTCCGCCGGCTCGTAATAAAATTTTCCTTTCGAGACGCCGTAGGTTGAAGGAATTCCGGGGATTCCCGATTGCGCCCGAATGGCGCGGTAACCCAAGGCTACGTACTTGCCCACCTCATCGATGGTTTCTTCCATGTCGCGGCCGTTGGCGTGGCCGTAGACCATGGCGCCGGTGCGGCTCTTTCCGCCGAGCAGGTTGTAAACGGGGGTGTTGAGCGCTTTGCCTTTGATGTCCCAAAGCGCGATGTCGATCGCGCCGATGGCGGCCATCGTAACGGGGCCGCGCCGCCAGTACGCACCGCGATAGAAATATTGCCAGGTATCTTCGGATTGAAAAGGATCGCGGCCGATGAGGCAGGGAATTAAATGCTCGGAGAGGTAGGCGGCGACGGCCAGCTCGCGTCCATTGAGTGTGGCGTCGCCGAGACCGTAAATGCCCTCGTCAGTGTAGACCTTCAGCGTGACGAAATTCCTGCCTGGCGAAGAGATCAAAACTTTTGCATCCGTGATTTTCACCGATCCTCCTCAAGTTGCAGCCGATCCATCTCGCCTCAGCCTTGCGATTTGCCAAAGCACATGCCAACAGCCGGCGCGGAACACTTCAAATGCGGCGGACGAGACCTTCATCCGTTGCCTTTGTATTGCGCACGAGCAGCAGCACAAGAATCATACCCACAAATGGAATCAGGCCAGCGATGATCATGAGCGGGTCGAACAAGTGCGTCCCCGTCGCTATGCGCGCGTCAGAAAGATGGCCCGCCAATTCGAAAACGACGATCGTGCCGAGCGCGGCTCCCGTGCCGCTCAAGCCGCTTACGGTGGCCACGGATTCGTTTTTGTAAAGGTCAGAAGGTAACACGTTGGCGATGGTCGTGAAAGATGCGTAAGAGAACGTGGCGAGGGCGAAGAGCAGGGTGAGAGCATAAAGATTCACGGTAAAAATAGTGGGAATGAGAAGCATCACGCCGAAGCCTCCGAAGATGACAAGAGCTTTGCGCGCGTTTCCGATAGACCAGCCTCGCTTGATCAAACGCCCAGACAGCCAGCCGCTGAAAAAATTCCCCAGATCGGCGGCGATAAATGGAATCCAGACCGCGATCAAGCCGCTCTTCAGCGCAATGCCTTTGGCGACGAGATAGATGGGAAACCAATCGGCGATGAAGAACCAGACTGGGTCGGTGAAGCTCCTGGCGATGATCGTGCCCCAGGTTTGCGGGAGCTTCAGCAGATCGCGCCAGCGTGGCGCCGCGTTTGCCGGAGATTCCTCTTCTGTTTGGTCGGCAAGGATCATCTCGCGCTCGGCGGCACCGATGCGAGGGTGGTCTTGAGGCAGGCGATAGAGCCAGCGCCAAGCGATTAGCCACAGGAATCCTAGCAGGCCGGGAACAACAAATGCAGGACGTGTGCCCCATCGGAAATACAGCCAAAGCACAATAAACGGCGCGACGGCTCCGCCAATGGAGGAGCCGCTGTCAAATAGCGCCGTGGCAAGTCCGCGCTCGTGCTTGGGAAACCACTCCGAGACGGCTTTGGTTGCGCCTGGCCAGTTGCCGGATTCTCCAAGCGCGAGAAAAAAACGGAAGCCCATGAAAGAGTAGAGGCCGCGAGCGAGCGGCGTGAGAACGGAAACAATCGAATACCAGAGAACTGTGAGCGTGAGCCCGCGCTTGGTGCCGATGCGATCCATCAGCCTGCCATTGAGAGTTTGCCCGATGGCATAGGCGACGCGGAACGCGATGACCAAATTGGCGTAGTCCGTGTTGGTCCAGTGATAGTCTTGTTTGAGATAGGGAGCCAGGAGGGAGAGCGTTTGGCGATCGATATAATTGATGACTGTCGAAGCGAATAAAAGTCCACCGATCCACCAGCGGAGCGACGGAATGGTGCGAACGCGGTGAACGCTTAATTCTAGATTCCCTGATTCTCCGTGAATATTCATAAGGGAGAGATCTCGTAGAGCGTCTGCGCAGCGCGCGGTATTAGCCTCAAAATTCCGAGGTGCGCGGTCAACCTCGCCTCAGGTTCTCCGTCCCAAAAGTAGGCATCGTCTCAAACGAACCAGAGAGTTTACATCACAGCCGTTGGCGGCGAAATTGGATTTGGAGATTCTACTTCTCTCTTCTTGGGCCACTGCTTTTTGATATAGTGCCTCGCACGATGGCAGTTGAATCGCCGAACGCAACCACTTCTCCCCGTGTCCCGCTCACTCGAAATCAAATTCGAGGCTTTTGGGCCGCTTGGGGTGGATGGACACTCGACGGCATGGATTCCTTTATTTATGCGCTCGTTCTGCTGCCTTCGCTTGGCGAACTTCTTCCTCGCTCCCGCATCGTCGCATCCAAAGGCAACATCGGTTTCTACGGTGGATTGTTTTTCGCTCTTTTTCTGGTCGGTTGGGGACTCGCGTTCCTGTGGGGGCCCGTAGGTGATAAGTTCGGCCGCGTCCGCACCTTGATGATGACCATCGTGTGGTATTCCTTCTTTACGTTTCTCAGCGCTCTCGTGACCAACGTTTGGCAGTTGGCGATTCTTCGCCTCCTGGCGGGAATTGGAATTGGCGGCGAGTGGGCCATGGGCGGCACGTTCGTCGCAGAGGAATGGCCGGAAGGCCGCCGGCGTGCTGGCGCGGGCTACATGCACACGGGCTATTACGTGGGCATATTTCTCGCAGCGATTGCCAACTACGCGATCGGCAGCCACTACGGTTGGCGAGCGATGTTTGCCGTCGGAGGCGTCCCGGCCTTGCTGTTGGCGTTGGTGCGGCATGGCGTAAAGGAACCATCACGGTGGTCGGCGAAGGTTGAAGTGGTGCGCTCGTGGGAGATCTATCAGCCTTTTGCGGCGCTTTTCTCGCCCGCGTTGCGTCGCCGCACAATCTTGAACTCGCTGTTTATGCTTGCATCCATCAGCGGACTTTGGGCCGGAACGGTCTACGTTCCTGCCGCGGTAACCTCTCTCGCGGAAGCCGCGGGGCGCGTCGGACCGCAAGCCGCGCAGCTTGCTTCTCGCGCCACGATGCTCGTGGCGTTCGCAACGATTCTTGGATGTTTGGCGATGCCCTGGCTTGCGGAACGGCTTGGACGTCGCGGCGCGCTCGGCTTTTTCTTTGTGCTGATGATGGTATTCATCGCATTTACGTTCGGTAAAGTTTTCTATCTCGGACCAAGCGCGCTGCCGTGGTTCTTCGTGTGCCTATTTTTTCTTGGATTCGGTGGCGCGAACTTCGCCGTCTACACTCTGTGGCTGCCGGAGCAATATCCAACGGAGTGCCGCGCGAGCGCCTTCGCCTTTTCCACATCCTTCGCGCGTTTCGGCGGAGCGGCGATCACGTTTCTTGTGGGAAGCGGTGTGCAGCACTACGGCTCACTCGGAATTCCCGTGGCGATGACCGCGCTGGCATTTGCCGTTGGTCTTCTTTTAATCCCTTTTGGAGCCGAAACTCGTGGACAATTGTTGCCTGCGTAACACGAAAATGCGTTGGAATTCACCACGAGGAATCGGCGAAAGCAGGGGCTACAATGACAGGCCGTCAACTTCAGCCCGGCAAAGGCTCATCGAGTGCAATTAACGGACCCCGCCGCTAAAACGAACGCACGTCACGCTGTCCTCGCCGGGTTTTTGGGATGGACGCTGGACGCGTTCGATTTTTTTGTCGTTGTGTTCCTCTATGATGCGCTTGCGCGCCAATTCGGCGTAACCAAAAAGGAGATCATCTTCACCACCACGGCGACGCTCGCCATGCGTCCGATTGGAGCCGTGATCTTCGGCCTGCTATCCGACCGCTTCGGGAGGCGCAAACCGCTGATGGCCAACGTGATCTTTTTTTCGTTCATTGAGCTTCTCTGCGGCTTTTCGCCCAACTACACTTTTTTTCTGATCATGCGCGCTTTGTTCGGCATCGGCATGGGTGGCGAATGGGGCGTTGGCGCGTCACTGACGATGGAGGCTGCGCCAGTGCGCTGGCGCGGCATCCTCAGTGGCGTCTTGCAGAGCGGCTATTCGATCGGCTACCTGCTTGCCGCGATGGCGGCTCGTTTTCTGCTGCCGGTTTGGGGATGGCGCCCGATGTTTTGGATTGGCGCGTTGCCTGCGTTGCTCGCGCTATACATCCGGACAAAGGTCCCGGAGTCGGAAGCCTGGAAGCAGAATCGCGCCGCCAGCACGGGCCAGGTCATGCGCATCGTGGCACAGGAATGGAAAAGACTTCTTTACCTTGTCGTGCTGATGACTTTCATGATGTTCATGTCGCACGGCACGCAGGATCTGTACCCGGACTTTCTCAAGGAAATTCACCACCTCTCGGGAGCCGTGGTCGCGAATATTGCAATTATTTACAACATCGGCGCGGTCATCGGCGCAATTATCTTTGGACACCTGTCGCAGGTCGCCGGGCGGCGCAAGAGTATGATCGCCGCGCTGGCACTGTGTCTGGTGATCATTCCTTTGTGGGCGTTCGGTGGAGGTCTGGCTATCCTCGTCATCGCTCCGTTCCTGATGCAAATGGGAGTGCAGGGCGCTTGGGGCGTTATCCCAGTGCACCTGAACGAAATGTCCGCGGACGCGACGCGTGGTTTGATGCCAGGGCTTACGTATCAGTTGGGAATACTATTTGCAGCGCCGACGAATACAATCGAGTACGCACTGCGCGACCGTGTGGGCTATCAGTGGGCTATAGCCGGTTTTGAAGTGGTGACGATCCTCACGCTCGCTGTCCTTTTGCTACTCGGGACGGAGCGCCACGGGCGAAGTTTCGTCCGAGATCCGCTCCAGAACGGGCCCTCAGCGCCGACCTAATCAGGTCACTTTAATTAGGGCTGCGCTGGAAGTTCCCGCAAATGCGCCCGATAATCGAATTCGAGCTTGGCGTACGCGCACGCTTCTAGTATTTTCCAATGCGCGTTCTTACGCTTATCGCGGGCAACGGCTTAGTCCGCGCAGAACGTCAGATATAACGGGAAAGCACGCCACCGACCATGAATGTCCGACAACTCTTTGATCTTACTGGACGCGTCGCGATTATCACTGGCGGATCCGTCGGCCTCGGCCGGCAGATGGCCGAAGGCTTGGCGGAAATGGGCGCTAACCTGGTTTTGTGCGCCCGCAAGAAAGAGCGTTGCGAACAGGCCGCCGCCGAACTGCGGAACCTCGGTGTGAAGACGCTGGCCCTCGGTTGTGACGTGAAAAATCCCGCCGACGTGCATGTGGTGATCGATGCGGCGATGTCGGAGTTTGGGCGGATCGACATTCTCATCAACAACGCAGGCACATCCTGGGGCGCGCCGGTAGAGGAAATGCGGCTCGAACATTGGAACAAAGTGATCGAGACGAATCTGACCGGCACTTTTCTCTTTTCGCAGGCAGCAGGAAAATTCATGACCGCCCAGCGCCGCGGGAAAATCATCAACATCGCCTCCGTTGCCGGCATCCACGGCGCTCCCCCGGAATTTCAAGCTATTGGCTATCACTCAAGCAAAGGCGGCGTCATTGCCTTCACCAAGGATTTGGCCTGCAAGTGGGGAATCCACAACATTCAGGTAAACTCGATTGCTCCGGGCTGGTTTCCCACGAACATGTCGCAAGTAGTGATAGAGCGAAACAAGGAAGAGTTTTTGAAGAAAATCCCGTTGCGGCGATTCGGCAATAACCACGATTTAAAAGGCGCGGCCGTTTTTCTCGCGTCCGACGCCTCCGACTACGTCACCGGGCATGTTTTGGTCGTCGACGGGGGACAAACCGCCTAAACGGCGCAGGATTCCACATGAATATCCCACTCACACCACTTCGATGTTTGCGCTACGCGGAAGAACAATTTCCGAAAAGGACCGCGGTCGTTTGCGGCGATTTGCGATTCACCTATGTGCAATTTGCCCATCGTGCTGCTCTTCTTGCGGGCGCGTTGCGCGCAGCCGGAGTGAAACCCGGCGATCGTGTTGCCTTCCTCAGCATGAACTGCCATCGTTTGCTCGAAGCCTACTACGGCGTTCTCGACGCTGGCGCCATCCTGCTCCCGCTGAATATCCGTCTAGCTCCGCACGAGCTCGCATTTATCCTGAATGACGCCGGAGCAAAGGTGCTCTTTCTCGAAAAAGATTTTCTCCCGGTCGTCGATTCGTTTCGCCAAACCACGACAACTGTCGAGAATTTCTATCTCCTCGATGCCGCACCGCGAGCAGATTGGCTCGCGACAAAAAACTACGACGAGCTGCTCGCCGCCGCTGAACCATACCGCACCGACATCATGGGCATCGACGAAAATGCTGTCTCCGAGATTTTTTATACCAGCGGCACCAGCGCCACTCCTAAGGGAGTGATGCTGTCGCATCGTAATGTATACATGCACGCTCTCTATGCTTGCCTCACGGACGATCCCACTGCCGAAGCCGTTCAGCTGCACACCATTCCGCTGTTTCACGCCAATGGCTGGGGCACGCCGCACGCTCTGGCTTTGACGGGCGGAAAGCACGTCATGCTGCGGCGATTCGAAACGGCGGCGATTTTCCGGCTGATCGAGCAAGAGCGCGTGCGTAACATGTGCCTCGTGCCGGCGATGGCCACAGCGCTTGTGAATTGTCCCGAACGGACCAAGCACGATCTGAGCAGCCTGAAGATCATCAATATAGGAGGCGCGGCGTCTTCGCCGACGTTGGTGCGCGAGGCGGAAGAAAAACTTGGCGCGAGCTGCCGCTCCGGCTACGGCCTCACGGAAACCTCTCCCACGCTTTCGGTTTCCAGAATGAAGCCAGGTCTCGATTGGCAAGGCGAGCAAAAATACATCGGCCAAGCTATGACCGGCTTCGCCATTCCCGGCGTCGAACTTCGGGTCGTCGATGCAAACGAAAAAGATGTGCCTCACGACGGACAGAGCATCGGCGAAATCGTGGCGCGGAGCGATGTGGTAATGGAGGGCTACTGGGGGCAGCCGCAAGCCACCGCGGAAGCCATGCGCGGCGGATGGTTTCACACCGGCGATATGGCTACGATCAACGACGATGGCTACCTCCTCGTTGTAGACCGCAAGAAGGAGATCATCGTCAGCGGCGGCGAGAATATTTCTTCGCTGGAAGTGGAAAAAGCGATGCTCGCACATCCGGGCGTCTACGAAGTCGCCGTCGTTCCCGTTCCGGATGCGAAATGGGGAGAAGTGCCGAAAGCGCTGGTCGTCTTGAAGCCGGGCGCACAAGTCACGGAAGCTGAACTGCTCGATTTTTGCCGCAGCCGCATCGCACATTACAAGGCGCCACGCTCGGTTGAGTTTTTCGAGAGCCTGCCGAAAACGGGCACAGGCAAAATCCTGAAAAGGGAGCTACGCAAAAAATATTGGGGTGGCCAAGACACAATCCGGCCTGAATTTGCCAGCCGTAAGTGAGAAGTCTTATAAATAAGGCGTAGGCCTGTCCGGCGGGTAGTGGTGCGGGCGCTTTTTTCTGCAAATTGTTGTGAGTCATTTTCCGAGAGAAAGCGGCTACCGATGAGCGACTTAGTTCAACTTACAAAAGACAATGGGATTGCCGTGATCACCATCAACAATCCCCCCGTGAACGCGCTGAGCCCCGGCGTGCCCGAAGGCATCGCTGCCGCGATCGAACAGATCGACAAAGACGATTCCGTCAAAGCCGCCGTGTTAATTGGCGGCGGCAAAACTTTCGTTGCCGGTGCGGACATCAAGGAATTCGGCAAAATCACTTCTGGCAAAGCTGGCGGCGGAATAGAGCTGACGGCATTCCTTTTGAAAATCGAGGATTGCCGAAAGCCCGTCGTTATGGCTATTCACGGCAGCGCTTTTGGTGGTGGCCTCGAGCTAGCCATGTCCGGACACTACCGGGTTGCAGTGCCCAGCGCGCAAGTCGGCCAGCCGGAAGTAAAACTCGGCCTTATTCCCGGGGCTGCGGGCACCCAGCGTTTGCCACGCCTCGCGGGCGCTGCGAAAGCCGTCGAGATGTGCGCGGATGGTAATCCCATCAAGGCCGCGGACTCCTTGAACGCAGGCATCATCGACCGTTTGATCGAGGGCGACCTGTTGACTGGTGCCATCGCGTTCGCGTGCGAAGTCGCGGCAAAGCCCGTGCGCAAAACACGCGAGCGAAACGAAAAGCTCGGTTCGACCGAAGAAAACGCTGTAATCTTCGCGGCCGCGCGCGATAACGCCCGCAAAAAGCAGCGCGGCATGATCGCGCCGCTTGCCGCGATCGACGCCGTCGAGGCGGCCACAAAACTCCCGTTCGATGAGGGCTGCAAACTCGAGCGCAAGCTCTTCATGGACTGTCTTTTCTCCGATCAATCGAAAGCCCTCATTCATGTTTTCTTCGGCGAGCGCGAAGTCGCCAAAATCCCCGACATTCCAAAAGACACTCCGCTGATTCCTGTGAACTCCGCCGCGGTCGTTGGCGCAGGAACGATGGGCGGTGGCATCGCCATGGTCTTGGCAAACGCCGGCATTCCGGTTCTTCTGAAAGAGGCCGATCAGGCTGCTCTCGATAAAGGCCTCGCTAATATCCAAAAAAATTACGCGACCTCCGTGAAGCGCGGCCGCTTCACCCAAGCTTTCGTTGACGAGCGGCTCAAGCTAATTCAGCCGACGCTCAGCTACGATTCCTTCGCCAACGCCGATTTGGTGATTGAAGCCGTCTTCGAAGGCATGGCGCTCAAGAAAGAAGTGTTCGCCGAGCTCGATCGCGTCTGCAAACCCGGCACCATCCTGGCTAGTAACACTTCCACGCTCAACATCGACGAGATCGCTTCCTCGACCTCGCGCCCGCAATCCGTGATCGGCACGCATTTTTTCAGCCCCGCCAACGTGATGCGTCTGCTCGAAATCGTCCGCGGCAAAGCCAGCTCCAAAGAAGTCATTGCCACCTGTATGCAGCTCTCGAAAAAAATCGGCAAAATCGGCGTCTTGGTAGGGAACTGCTGCGGCTTTGTTGGCAACCGCATGTTTCATCCTTATGTCCGCGAGTCCGTCTTTCTCTTGGAGGAAGGTGCCAGCGTCGAAGCCGTCGATTCCGCGATGTATGAGTTCGGCATGGCCATGGGCCCGCTCGCCGTCGGAGATCTCGCGGGTCTCGATGTCGGCTGGCGAATCCGCAAGGAATATCGGCACTTGGAGAAACCTGGAATTCGCCAGGCATTTGCGGGAGATAATCTCTGCGAAATGGGCCGCTACGGCCAGAAAACCGGAGCTGGCTGGTACAAGTATGATGAAAACCGCCGCGCGATTCCTGATCCCGAAGTCGCCCAATTAGTCCGCAAGTGGGCGACCGAAGCGGGAATTCCGCAGCGACAAATTTCCAAGGAAGAAATTGTCGACCGTTGTGTCTACGCACTGGTGAATGAAGGCGCGCGCATCCTCGAAGAAGGGTACGCCCTGCGCGCCGTCGACATCGACATCATCTACCTCAACGGCTACGGCTTTCCGTCCTATCGCGGCGGGCCAATGTGGTACGCCGACACGGTCGGTCTGAAAAAAGTGTTTGATCGTGTCGAGGAATTTCACAAGCAGCACGGCGAGCCTTGGGAGCCGGCTCCGCTTTTGAAGTGTCTGGCTGAAGAAGGCAAGAAATTTGCCGATTTCAACAAGGAACAAAGCGCGACCGCCTAGCGTCTCGTAGCTTCGAAGCGGATCGCCTGTTTTTGCTTTCCGTCAGATTCTATTTTTCTTCTGTAACTCGCGGTTTTTCGGGTGATGCATGGGACGCGTTTTCTTGGTTCGCCACGCACAAGCTTCTTTTCTTGAGTCCAACTACGACAAGCTCTCCGCCACCGGCGAAACACAGGCCCGTATCCTTGGAGAGTATTGGGCGCGCCACAAAATCGTGTTTGATCGCGTTTGCACCGGTCCCCGCGTCCGTCATCGCGACACCGAAAAAGCCGTGCGCGAAACTTATGGCAAGCATGGCCTGACTTATCCGGAAGCTGTGGTGCTCGATGAATTTGACGAATTCCAGGGTGACGTGGTGCTCGAGAAAAGCCTGGCGCAGCTTTGCGAGACCAACTCTCACATCCGCGATCTCGACGCCGCTGTCAAAACTGCAAATAGTCCTCCACAACGTCGCAGGAGTTTTCAAAGACTCTTCGAAACGGTGGTCACGATGTGGGTGGGCGGAGAACTAACGGTCGAAGGTGTTGAATCTTGGGAAGCGTTCATCGTCCGCGTCAATCGCGGTCTCACGCAGTTCCTCGCTGCCGCAGGTAAAAGCGAAACCTGCGCCATCTTTACGTCCGGCGGGCCTGTTGCCGTATCCGTGCAGCGTGCCTTGCGCCTTTCTCCGCAAAACACCTTGCAAGTGGCGTGGATGCCTCGCAACTGTTCTTACAGCGAATTTTGGTTTTCGGCGGATCGTTTCACGCTCAGCACGTTCAACTCGTTTCAGCATATGGATGATCCCACGTTGCTGACGTATAGGTAGTGTCCATGGCGCGGAATAAATATGGCTGAGGTTCAAGACCAAACAACCGCCGTACGAACGGGAGAAGAGCTCGACCTCGCCAGGCTTGAACCGTTCCTCCGCGAACATTTTTCGGAGGAAACTGGGCCGCTTATAGTGCGCCAATATCCCAGCGGCCATTCAAATCTTACTTATTCGCTGCGGATAGGCCCGCGCGAAATGGTGCTTCGCCGTCCGCCTTTTGGCAGCAAAGTCAAAACCGCACACGACATGGGCCGCGAATATCGCGTGCTCTCAAAACTTCATAGCCATTACGCTCCGGCTCCTCATGTTCTTCTTTTCTGTGATGATCTCTCTGTGCTTGGCGCTCCGTTTTATCTGATGGAGCCCATCCACGGCATCATCCTGCGCAGAGAAGTTCCACCCGGCCTCGATTTTTCTTCACCAGTGGCGCGGCGAGTGAGTGAATCGTTCCTCGACAACCTTGCACTTCTCCACACTCTCGACTACGACGCGGTCGGTCTCGCCGATCTCGGCAAGCCTCAGGGCTACCTCGAACGCCAGGTACGCGGCTGGATCGAGCGCTACCGCGGTTCCAAAACGCACGATATTCCTGAAGTCGAAACCATTTCCAACTGGATTCAGCAGCACGTGCCCGCTTCCAGCACCGCCGCACTGATCCACAACGACTACAAATACGACAACGTCGTTCTCGATCCAAACGATCTGGCACGAATTATTGGCGTCCTCGATTGGGAAATGTGCACCATCGGCGATCCGCTCTCGGATCTTGGCTCTGCTCTAGCCTATTGGGTGGACGCCAGCGATCCTCCAGAAATTCTCGAAACCCGCTGGGGACCGACGACCGCCGCTGGCAGCTTGACGCGCGCCGAGCTCGTCCATCGCTACGCGCAGAAAACGGGCCGCGACGTTTCCGAAATGCCGTTTTACTTGGCATTTGCCCGCTTCAAAATCGCCGTCATCGTCCAGCAAATTTATTACCGTTTTCACCAAGGCCTGACTCACGACGAGCGCTTCGCCACCATGCCGCTACGCATCAACCTTTTGCTGCATGCCGCTCTACGCACCGCGGAAACCGGCGCAATCTGACAATTTCGTTTGTGAGATTATTTAGTTCGGAAGAACCGCAGCGAGTAATGTTCAGCACACGCCTTGTAGGGGAGCAGCTTCATCCTGAGCGCAAGCAAAGGAATGCTGCGCCACAGCAAGCCCAGCCTTACCAGACAAGACGCTTTTTCAGCGATAATACCGCACAATGGATTCCGCGACACAACAAGGCTTTTCGCCGCCCTCGTTCTCCACCGTCACGGAAAACGCAGCCTCGTACGCTCCGGGAACTTCTTTCACACTCAACAAAGAGACGCGCGCCCGAATCTTCGACCCCGCGCGCACCGGAGAAGGGAAGCGAACGCGATTAAGCCCATAATTGATCGTCATTCCTGTTCCGCTACGAACTTGGATGACATCCTTCATAAGCCGGCTGATCAGCGACAGCGTCAAAAAACCGTGCGCGATGGTCGTCCCATAGGACGATTCTCTCTCCGCCCGCTCGCGATCCAGATGGATCCATTGCCGGTCTTCCGTAGCCTCCGCGAATTGCGCGATGCGTTCTTGAGTGATCGTAAGCCAATCGCTCACACCAATTTCCTTGCCCACAAATTGCTTCAAGGAATCAGGCGCATCCACGATTAGGGCCGCCACGCCGCCTCCGCGAAAGAAACATGGACACGTCGCCAGCCCCCGGCAGACTTTAATCTCCCGGTGACTAGGTCCGTGCTTTTCCCCATTTTCTCAACTCCGATTTTGCGATCGACTCCACGTGCACCTCGTCCGGCCCATCCGCAAGCCGCAACGTCCGTACATTCGCCCAAGCGCCCGCCAGAAACGTGTCCGCAGAAACTCCCGCTCCGCCATGCGCCTGAATGGCTCGGTCCAGAACTCGCAGAGCCATGTTGGGCGCGACAACCTTGATCATCGCGATCTCCGCCCGCGCTTCCTTGTTCCCGACGGTGTCCATCATGTAAGCCGCTTTGAGCGTCAGCAAACGCGCTTGTTCAATTTCCATCCGCGACGCCGCAATATCGGCGCGAATCGTTCCTTGCTCCGAGATTGCTTTTCCGAACGCGATGCGTGCCTGCACGCGTTTGCACATGATCTCCAGCGCCCGCTCTGCCACGCCGATGCATCGCATGCAGTGGTGAATACGGCCCGGCCCGAGCCGTCCCTGGGCAATCTCAAACCCGCGCCCTTCGCCAAGCAGCATATTCGAAGCAGGCACGCGCACGTTTTCGAACGCCATCTCCGCATGACCGTGTGGCGCATGGTCATATCCAAACACGCTAAGCAAACGCACAATCTTCACTCCCGGCGTCTCCAGCGGCACCAAAATCATCGATTGCTGTTTGTGCGGCGCGGCCGCCGGATCGGTCTTGCCCATGAAGATCGCGATTTTGCACCGGGGATCACCTGCTCCCGACGTCCACCATTTTCGACCGTTAATAACGTACTCGTCGCCATCCCGCACGATACTCGCGCGAATGTTCGTCGCGTCTGAGGAAGCGACCTCAGGTTCCGTCATCGCAAAACACGAACGAATTTCGCCCTCGAGTAGCGGCTTCAGCCACTTTTCCTTTTGCTCTGACGTCCCGTAGCGCGCCAGCACCTCCATATTTCCAGTGTCGGGCGCCGAACAGTTGAACACCTCCGCAGCCATCACGCTGCGCCCCATGATTTCGCAAAGCGGCGCGTATTCCAGATTCGTCAGTCCTGCCCCACTCTCATCATTCGGCAAAAATAGATTCCACAACCCGGCCGCGCGCGCCTTTGGTTTCAACCCTTCTATGACTTGCGATGGCTTCCACCGATCGCGCTCAACCTCTTCGAGGCATCGCTTCTCGTTCGGATAGATATGCTCATCCATGAACGCCTGCAGCCGTCGTTGCAATTCTTTCGTCTTCTCGCTGAACTCGAAATTCACGATATCCGCCCTGATCCCACCATCGCAGCGGCCCGCGCCGTTCCTTCTCACGAGCCGGCTGCGATTATATATGACATCTTCAATCCCGACTGTCCGCAGGTGTCACCATATCGCCCATCACCATCCAGGCTCGACCGCTCGACAAATTCTTGCCGAAGCTCGGTTGTGCGCCTGCGTCTCTCCGGTTAAACTTTCATCCATCGCATTCGCGTCACTCCGCGAGGCCGGCTTGAGCAACTCTAACGCTTCACCAGAATCGGACGCGGTCCCAAGCTCCGAACCATTGATTCGCAATGTTTCCGACACCGCCCGCTGGGTCGCCGTCTATCGCGCCCGCGAAACGGAGCGACCCGACGCGCATTTCCGCGATCCCTTCGCGCGCCGTCTCGCTGGTGAACGCGGTGAACAAATCGCAAAGTCCATGCCGCTTGGCCGCGACAACGATTGGAGCATGATCACCCGCACCTGCCTCGGCGACGATTTCATCAACGAGCAGGTCCAGCAAGGCGTCGACATGGTCATCAACCTCGCCGCTGGCCTCGACGCGCGCCCTTACCGCATGAAACTTCCAGCGTCTCTCAAATGGATTGAGGTCGATCTCCCCGAGATCCTCGCCTACAAAGAAGAAATTCTGCGCGACGAGAAACCCGTCTGTTCTCTCGAACGCATCCGACTCGATCTTTCAAACACACCCGCACGCCGCGATCTCTTCGCCGAACTTGGCCGCCGCTCCAACAACGCCCTAATCATCACCGAAGGCCTTCTCATTTATTTAGCGACCGAGGATGTCGCCGGCCTCGCGAAGGACCTCGCCGCGCCGCCCAGCTTCCAGTCCTGGATTCTCGATATCGCCTCGCCGGGGCTTCTTCGCCTCCTGGCAAAAAGAATGGCCAAGCAGTTGAATGCGGCCGCGCCCTTCAAATTCGCTCCTCCCGAAGGTCCAAATTTCTTTGTTCCCTACGGCTGGAAGCCTGTCGACGTGCGCTCATTGCTCAAAAACGCCGCGCGCCTGAAACGACTCTCCTTGCTGTTCAGGCTTTTCGCGCTACTCCCCGAAACGGAAAAATCACGCCGCGATCGCCCGTGGTCCGGCATGTGCCTGCTCAAAAAGCAGTGAAGCAGAGTGGCCCCCGACACACCCGTAGGGGCACGGCATGCCGTGCCCGTCCCTGCAACGATCCGATCAGCCAAAATGTAACGATGAATTTATTCCGCGGAAGAAAGAGAAGAAGCCTCATGCGCAGGCACAGTCGTCTTGGTTCTGCCGCCCGGAAAAATGCTCTTCACAATCACGTAAAGCACAGGAATAAATAACAGGTTCAGCGTCGTCGCAGCAATCATTCCGCCAAACACTGTCGTTCCCACCGAAATTCGTCCCGCGCGCCCCGCTCCTTGCGCCAGCACAAGCGGCACCACGCCAAGAATAAAAGCGAACGACGTCATCAGAATCGGCCGCAACCGAATCCGCGCCGCTTCAATCGCCGCATCCACAATCGACATTCCCTGCTCGCGCAGTTGCTCCGCAAATTCCACAATCAAAATCGCGTTCTTGCTCGCCAGCCCGATTAACATCACCAAACCAATCTGGCAAAAAACATCGTTTTGCAATCCTCGCAACGCCTGCGCTCCTAGCGCACCCAAAATCGCTACCGGCACGGCCATTAGCACGATGAACGGCAGTACAAAACTTTCATACTGCGCCGCCAAAGTCAGATAAACCACAACCAACCCAAGCCCAAACAAGATAAGCGCCTTGCCTCCCGACTGAATCTCCTCCAGGGAAAGTCCGCTCCACTCGTACGTCATCCCTTGCGGCAGCGCTTTCTTGGAAAGCTCTTCCATCGCCGCGATTCCTTCGCCGGAGCTGCGGCCCGGCGCCGCTGATCCATCAATTTCCGCCGACCGGAAGAGATTGTAGTGGCTGATCACCTGAGCATTTTGCGTTGGCGCAACGCTGACCAAATTATCCAGCGGAATCATCATGCCCGTGTCCGAGCGCAAGTAATATTGCTGAATATCCTTGGGCTTCGAGCGGTACTTGCTGTCCGCCTGCACGTACACTCGGTACGACCGGTTATTGAAATCGAAATCGTTTACGTACACCGAACCCATGTAAACCTGCAGCGCGTCCGTCACCTGGCTCAACGGCACTTGCAGGCTTTTCGCTTTCTCTCGATCGATCTGCACCAAATACTGCGGATCGTTTGCCGTAAAGCTGCTGAACAAGCCCACTAAATCCTTCCCTGCGTTTCCTTGCGCGGCGAGTTTGTTCGCCGTATCCGCGATCGTTTGCAGCGAATTCCGCCCGAGGTCTTCCAGCTCATACTGAAATCCACCGAATTGCCCCAAGCCCTGCACCGCGGGCGGATTGAACGGAATGACCAACGCCCCTTGAATCCCAAACAACTGTCCGCGCAAACGCTGGATGACCGCTGCTGCCGAATGTTGCTCGCCTTTGCGCTCTGCGAAAGGCTTCAAGCTGCTGAAGACCACTGCGCGATTCGGCGCGCCCCCAAATTGGCTGAACCCGGGGAGCGAGAATGCGCCTGCAATCTCCGGAACATGCGAAAGCGCCTCTTCTACTCTTGCGCAAATCGCGACCGTGTACTGCAAGGACGCACCTTGCGGCGCTTGTACAGCGATGATGATGTAGCCTTGATCGTCTTCAGGAATAAACGCACGCGGAACCTTGTTATAAATCCAGTACGTCAATCCCAGCGCCGCGAAGAAAACCAGAACGGCCGCGAACCTCCATCCAATCACATGTCGTACCGCGCTGCGATAAAGATTCGTTCCGCCGGTAACCATCCGATTGAACGCATGAAAAATTCTGCCTTCCGCGCGCTCGCGATGGCGTCCCAACAAGATCGCGGAAAGCGCCGGCGTCAGCGTTAGCGCGTTAAATGCCGAAATGGAAACCGAAAACGCGATGGTCAGCGCGAATTGCCGGAACAAAATTCCCGTAGTTCCAGGAAAAAGGGCAACAGGCACAAACACCGCCACCAACACAAGGGAAGTTGCGATCACCGCGCCAGCGACTTCCTTCATCGCCACAGACGCCGCGTTGTGCGGCTCCGTGATTCCCTCCATAATGTGCCGCTCGACGTTCTCAATCACCACGATCGCGTCATCGACGACCAGTCCGGTCGCCAGAGTAATTCCAAAAAGCGTGAGCGTGTTGATCGAAAATCCCAGCAATTTTATAAAAACAAACGTGCCAATCAGCGACACCGGAATCGTAACGGCGGGAATTAGCGTGCTCCGCCAGTCCTGCAGAAACAAATAAATCACGGCGATCACGAGAATGATGGCTTGCGCCAGCGTAATCAGCACATCCTGGATCGATTCGCCAATCACCGTCGTCGAATCAAACGCCACCGCGTATTTCAATCCCGGCGGAAAACTTTTCGAAAGCCGCAGCAATTCTGCTTTCGCAGCGCGGTCCACATCGAGCGCGTTTGCGCCCGGGAGCTGGGTTACACCAAACCCTACTCCGTCGTAGCCGTTATAGCGCACCAGGACGTCATAATTTTCCGCTCCCAGCTCCGCGCGGCCCACGTCTTTCAGTCTCACGAGCGTGCCGCCCGTCCCTGTCTTCAAAATAATGTTTTCGAATTCCGCCGGACTCGTCAGCCGGCCCACGGCCCTGACGCTGATCTGGAACGACTGCTCGCCTTCATTGGGAGGCTGGCCGATTTGTCCCGCCGCCACCTGCACGTTCTGTTCGTTCAACGCATTGATAACCGTCGTGGCCGTCAGGCCGCGCTCCGCCATGCGCGCCGGATCGAGCCATATGCGCATCGCGTACTTCCGCTCTCCGAAGAGGAAAGCGTCGTTTACGCCCGGCACGCGTTTCAGCGCATCTCGCACGTAAACGTCAATGTAGTTGCTCAGGAAGAGGCTGTCGTATTCCCCATGTTCCGAATAAACTCCAGCTCCAAACACGAATCCGCTGGCTTGCTTTGTGACAATCACGCCAGTATTTTTCACTTCATTCGGCAAACGGCCCAGCGCCTGGCTCACGCGGTTTTGCACGTCCACCGCGGCGAGGTCCACATCACGCGATACGTCAAACGTAACCGTGATCGTACTCACGCCGCTGTTGCTGCTTGTCGACGTGATGTACTTCATGCTCGGCACGCCGTTGATCGCTTGCTCTAGCGGAATCGTCACCGCCGATTCCACGGTCTGCGCGTTCGCGCCGATGTAAACGCTCGTAACCACAACCTGCGGCGGGGCTAAATCCGGAAATTGCGCCACTGGCAGCGACGGAATGGAAATCGCGCCCGCCAGAATAATCATCAGCGCGCAGACCGTCGCAAACACCGGCCGCCGTATAAAGAAATCAACGAACAAGGCCGGGTTCCACCTTTATTTGGATTGAGAGAGAGCCGCTCATCGAATGGGGGGCACCTAGCGCGCTGCGGCGCTCTTGCCGTCGGCCGGTTTCGCGTTTGTTTGAAACTGCTCCAGCACGGGAGCGCCGTCTTGCAGGAATTGCGTTCCCGAAAGAATGACGTGGTCGCCCGGCTTCAGCCCGTCCAGCACCGTGTAGTTATCGCCAGTCGTATCACCCAGCTTCAAAAGCTTCTGCCGCGCCACGGTTCCTTTTCCTTCGTTCACGGCAACAAACACAAACGCCTGTCCATTAATTCTCAGCACCGCAAGCACCGGCACAACCGGCCCATCGTGCGAGCCCCACGTCACTTGCGCACGCACCTGTTGCGCGATGCGCAGCTTGGCTTTCGCATTCTCGACCGCCGCCTTCGCCAAAACTGTCTGCGTATCCGTCTCCACTTGCGGCGAAACAAACGTAATGTGCGTATCGGAAACCGACTCGCCTTTCTCGCCCAGCAATCGCACCGGCAATCCCAGCCTCAGATCCTTTGCGCGATCGGCCGGAACATAAATGTACGCTTCCAGCGCGCCCGGCAGATCCACGGTCGTCAAGAGCGTCGTAAAGGTCACACGATCGCCTACATGAACAGGAATATCCCCAACGATTCCGTCCGCCGGCGCGCTCACTTTGTAGTAGTCCAGCTGCACTTTTTGCTGCGTCACCTGCTGCTCCAGCGCCTTCACCTGCGCCGCGATGGCATCGTAATTGGATTGCGCGTTGTCAAAATCCTGCTTGCTGGTAACTCCGGCCGCGTAGAGTTTTTGCGCCCGCTCCAGCGAGATTTTGGCGAGCCGCAGGTTCGCCTCCTGCGAGGTTAGCGTCGCGGCCTGGCTATTCAGAGTGGCTTCCTGTCTCAGTGGATCGATCTGCAGCAGAGGCGTGCCCGCGTTCACTTCGTCGCCCGACTTCACAAATATCTTCGTGATCTGCCCTTCCACCTGTGGATTGATCACCGCCGATTGCCGCGACTTCAGCACCGACAAATATTCCGTCGTGTCCGGGATGCGCACCGACTGCGCCACCTGCACCTGCACAGGCATGGCCGGTATGCCCCCGCTGGCAGGCCCGCCCGCGGAAGTTTTTTGCCCGCAGCCTGCTGCTCCGCTACCTATCGCCGCGATCAAGGCGCCCGCCGCTAGCATCAGCGCAAGTCTTCTCGAACTGTCCGTTGTCTTGTTCAAATCTGGCATTGCTGGGCCCGTCTCTCCGAGTATAACCACAAATTTTACGACACCTTTGCGCCCTCACCAAGACGCAAAACAAAGCGTCCCTGTTAGACGCTCAGAAAACAAGCCGGTTATATTTCAGGAAGGGGGCGCTTATGGAGTGAGGCAGCTCTGCTGCCGCTTTTCTTCGAGTCTCGAGAGTCCGTCGCACTGCTCCGAAACGGGTCACTACTCAATAAAAATCGCTTGGATCAATCCGCTTGCCGGAAAGGCCCAACTGCAGCACTTCGATCTGCTCCGGACGGTCAAACACCTTGCCGGGGAAGAATCTCTTCGTGATCACGCGCACGCCGCCAAACGCAATTCCCAAGACCACCGCCGCTACCATGAACACGCCTGTCCCAATGAAAATCTTCACCATGATGCTTGTAATCGGCGGGTCAGTCGCCGTCTGGCTCGCTTCGTTCCACGTCACCTGCGTCTCGTAGTCGGCCGCCTCTCGCAAGTTTTTCGAGTACGCGGTCGAACTTGGTGACAACACCATCGAAAGTAGCGACCCTTTCCGCTCGATCTCCGTCCCGGCTTGTTTCGCCGCTGCAGGAACCACTTCTTCCAGATGATGAATATGCTGCTCGGCAAGTTGGGGCGTCGGGTACTCCAGAAGCACTAAAACTCCACTGCCATTTCCCGGATTTGAATAACGCGCCAGCATAGCCTCCGCGCCTGAAGAAAAACCGGCAGCATCGACAAGCACTGCCATGTCCGACTGTCCCAACTCAACGAGCGCTGCCCGCATGGCCTCTGGCCCCAGCGCATATCTCTCGGTTCCAAGGACCCGGCCCATCTTCGGCAGGTACGTCCGAATCGGCGGCAAAGGCCCCCTCTCACTGCCCGCTTCAACGGCCTTCACCAACGCGTCTAGATCTTCCTTCGAGATGTTTGCCGTAGAGGACAGAACAAGAGTGCCTTCCAAAACCATCACGCCGTCTTTATCGAACGCAGACACCTGCCCAACGTTTGTGGGAACCATTCCCGCTCGCAACTGGCTGGTGTAGGCCTCAAAAGCACTGCTAGGGTCACGATATCGCCCCCCCGAAATTCCAATGGTTTTATCACCGTCCTTGAACTGGCACGCGCTGAATTCCCGCATACCCGTTTCTTTCCAATTGCGATTAACGACAGGCTTAGGGACGCAACTGGCGAGCTTCCAATTCTGGAATTGTTTCGGTAGAGGGCTCTCTTGGGCGGAGAGCGGCGCGGCGCTGAACAGCGCAAAACCACAAACGAAGAGTAATAGTCGGCGCATCCCTTGCTATCGCTTAGACACCAACAGACTACCGTTGGTTCCTGGATTGTTCAACTGGAGTGACCGCAGGCGGCCGGCTGGGGCCGCTCTTGCCGGGCAGATTCTGCGTCATGCTGTTCAAACTCTGCAGATAACTCGCTACGCCTTGATATAGCCCTTCTGCCACGCGCTGCCGGTATTCCGGCTGTTTCAGCAATTTCTCGTCGGCCGGATTGCTGAGGAACGAAATCTCCGTAAGGATCGAAGGCATGTCCGCGCCAATCAGCACAACGAAAGGTGCCTTGCGCACGCCACGGTCCTTCACTGTCTTGCTCGTTTTCTGCATGCGCTTCGCCAGGGAATCCTGAATATCTTCCGCGAATTCCTTCGATTCATCGATCTTCTCGTTGCGCGCAATCTTCTTCACCATATCTTCGAGATCGTGGATTCCCTGGTCCGACGACGCATTTTCGCGCGCCGCGACTTCCATCGCCTCGGCGGACCCCTTCAAATTCAAGTAGTACGTCTCGACGCCGCGCGCCGCGTGGTCCTGGCTGGAATTTGCATGAATCGAAATAAACAGATCGGCCTTCGCCTGGTTCGCGATGTTCGTCCGCTCTTCCAGCGGGATATACGTATCGTCCGACCGCGTATAAACGATGTCCGCACCCGGCAAGCGCTGCTGGATGATTTTCCCCAGCCGCAAAGCTACATCCAGGCACAAATCTTTTTCCATTAAGCCGGTCGGCCCTATCGTCCCGGTGTCATGCCCGCCATGCCCCGCATCGATCACGATGCGCCCAATCTTCAATCCCAGCGCCCGCGTCAACGTCGACTGCCCATCCCGCGTCGGCTGCGGCGCGCTGCTGGGCCGAATCAGGTCAGGCTTTGCATTTGTATTTGCAACCGTATTCGCACTCGTCGAACTCAGCTGCTTGTTACGAGAATTCTTCGCGCCTGCCGCCGTGCTGCGCGTCATGGCGTTCGACGGCGCGGCGCCCGGAATCACTCCGGGATCTTTCTCTGAAACACTCTTCATATTCCCGGAATCGCTCGAGCCCGCTCTGGCGTCTTCACTCGCATCAGCCGCACCGCTTTGCGGATTCGCGGCTTTCGATTTCGCCGTGCGCACGCCACTGCCATTGCGCACCGTCGAGTACAGGAAAATCACAAGTTGCGGCGGATTGCTCAGCAGCGACGCCGCATAGTCTTTCACTCCATTCACGTCCAGCACCACGCGAACCACACCCGAATGGTTTTGCGCGACGCGCACTCCAGTCAGCAAGTTTCCAAAGACCTGCACGTTTCCGCGCGCCACTTCCGGCGTCAACCGCGCCGAATGCAAATCGAAAAATATGCGGTCAGGATTCGTGATCCGCGCCGAGCTGTATTGCACCGTATCCTCGAGATCGATGATTATGCGCGTGGCATCGGCATTCGCGCTCGCGCTGATCCTCCGAATGCGTGGCGCTCCTTCGGAGCCAGTTCGCCTTGTGGCTTCCACTCCTCCGTGCACCGGTCCAGGCGTCTCAATTTCAGCCGGCACGGCCGCGGGTGCCGCAGCTGTCGATGCAGCCGGCGCACTCTCCGAAACTTCGGGCGCATCGCTATGCCGCAATAGCGCCAACTCTGCCAGCGCTTCCTGTGCCTCGCGCTTGCGCGGCGAATGCGGATATTTTTTCAAGAAATCTTCGTACGTTTTCGCAGCCTGCGCGCCGTCGCCAAGCTGATCTCTTTGCAGCTTTCCAATGCGCAGCAACGCATCCTGGCTGTACTTGCTTCCGGGATATTCGTGAACTAGAAACTGGTAGGAATCGACCGCAGACTGGTAATAACTCCCACCGAATCTGTCACCCATCTCGGTATATAGTTCAGCGACGGACAAAAGGGAATCGGCTACTTCCGCCGCTCGCGGGGTAATCAAATAAACGCGGCGATAGCTGGCAACTACAGTTTTGTATTCCGCCAACGTGCGCTTTTCCGTCGGCCTGCCATTTAAATTCGCGCGCTGTTCTTCTGCCCGCGCAAACTGCGCGCCTGCTGCTTCGCGCCTCACCGCGCTGGTTGTTGGAGTGTCGCCTGCCGCCTTCGCAAAACTCGCGGAGGGATTTCCACAGACCACTCCCACGGCCATCCCCAGCGCTACAAAAACTGGCGAAAGCCGGGCGAAGCTCCTGTTTAAATTTTTTCGGACCCCCAACATGCGCGCCCTACAATCTTGCAAACCACATAAGTGTAATGGAAAACCAGAAGCCCCTGTGGGCTTTCCGTTCAAGAATGGCTTAGCCATCAACTCCCGGCAATCAGCCGGGGCCCAGAAAAGCGGCAGCAGAGCTGCCGTACTCCAAGCTTCAATCGTTTTTGAAGATGATGCGTCCGGTAGGATCGACTTCTCTGTGGATGGCGCGCGGATTAGAGAACGCGCTCTCAAGACGACCCGATCCAGGGCTGAAATACGCATCCTGTACCTTTTGCACATAGTCCCGAGTTTCTCGGAACGCAGGGATGCCGTGAGCCCGATCAACAGCCCCCTCACCCGCATTGTACGCCGCCAAGGCCAGCTCGAGGTTGCCATTGTAACGTTCCAACAGCCCCTTAAGGTGTCTAACCCCGGCGTCGATATTCTGTTGCGGATTGAACACGTCGTTTGCACCGTACCGTTGTGCCGTCGTCGGAATCAACTGCATCAGTCCGCCAGCTCCCTTGCGGGAATAGGCTGACGGATTCCAGTTCGATTCCGTCTGAATCACCGCGCGGACCAATGCCGGGTCCACGTTGTGCCTCTCTGCCGCTTCCTTTACGAGCTTTTCTGCACCATCGCGGTCGATATTCATTTCCGGACGGGTGCGGCCCATAAAGGTAGATTCCGCAGGGAGATAGATGGTTTTGTGCGACTTTGCGGCTGCCAGTTTGACGACCGCCGGCGGATCGGCGTTTACGAACATTTCCCGTCCGCTGGTGTCTACCGTTCTGGCGATCTGGGCGCTCGCCCCGGGTGCGTAAGAAGCTGCACACAAAGCGATTGCTCCCAAATAGATGCTGGCCGTTATGGTCGTGCGTTTCGTCATCTTGCCTCAGGGAAGGCTGTGCAACGGTGATGCCAATTCAGTCGTGTTCGGGGCACTCCGACCAGGTCGGAGTGACTCGTCTTGCTAACTACGAAGCCGTGCCGTGGGCAGGATAGTACGAGGCTGGAGTACAGCCGCGCAAGCGTCTCCCGCCGGACACGCTTCTGGCGCTGGGAAGCATCATAGCAACGGCTCCAAGTAGGCGGGGATGGTACTCAGGGCACTTTTTAGGGCGGATGTGTCCTTTCCGCCAGCCTCCGCCAAATCGGGTCTTCCGCCGCCCGAACCGCCGACCAATTTTGCCAGTGTCTGTATCAGCTTGCCAGCATGGACTTTAGCGGTGAGGTCCTTGGTGACCCCAGCGATGAGGGCTACTTTTCCGTCATCGGCGGTGCTAAGGACGACTACCCCGGATCCAATTTTTTGTCTGAGAGAGTCCACCAATTGCCTAAGACTTTCCTTATCCGTCCCAGCGACTTCCGCGGCAATCAACTTGACCCCTTTGACGCTCTGGACTTGGTTCGCCAGTTGGTCGAGTTGGCCTAGGGCTCCTTTGCGTTTTTGGCCTTCCAGCTCCTTCTCGAGCTGCTTGACGGTGTTGGAGAGCTTCTCAACGGTCGCGAGGACGGAATCCTCGCTCGTGTTTAGCTTGGTGGCGACCTGCGAGAGGATTTGGGCCTGTATCTCATAGTGCTCGAGAGCGCCGATGCCGGTAACGGCCTCGATGCGGCGGACGCCTGCCGCTACCGAGCCTTCGCTGACGATCTTCAGGACGCCGATATCGCCGATGCGATGGACGTGTGTGCCTCCACATAACTCCTTGGAATAGAAGCCTCTGGGCGCGCGCTCGTCGGGAATCGTCACGACGCGGACGTTGGCTTCGGGGTATTTGTCGCCGAAGAAGGCCAGGGCTCCCGAGGCGAGGGCGTTGTCGAGCGAGGTAATCTCGGTTCCCACTTCAGTGTTGTGGCGGATCTCGTCGTTGACTTGCTGCTCGATGTCTTTCAACTCCTCGGCATCCACGTGGGCGAAGTGAGAGAAGTCGAAGCGTAGTCGTTCGGGCGCGTTCAGCGAACCGGCCTGCTTCACGTGTGTTCCCAGTATGTTGCGCAAGGCGGCATGCACTAAGTGCGTGCCCGAATGATTACGGATGATTCGCGCATGTCGCTCAGCGTCGGCCACGACGGATACGCGGTCCCCAACACGCAAAGTTTCCTTCGCGTTTACGCGATGCGCCACCAGCCCCGCGACGGGGTAATAAGCGCCGGTAACTTCGGCAAGAAGTTGAGCGCCGGAGTTGTCGTAGAAAGCACCCGTATCCGCCATCTGGCCGCCCGACTCGGCATAGATCACAGTGCGGTCGAGCACCACTTCTCCCGATTCGCCAGCCTTCAACTCGCTGACCGGTCCGCCCTTCCCAATGATCGCTTCGATCCGCGCGTCTTTCGCCGACGTGCCGTGGTAAAAATCCTTCTCCGTCTTAAACGTCTCCGCAATTTTCGCGTACGCTGGGTTCGCCGCTTCCTTGCCCCCGCCGCCCTTCCAAGACGCCCTTGCCCTTGAGCGTTGCTCATCAAGCTGACGTTCTAGTTCTTGCTCATCCAACTTAATGCCAACGTCACGCAGCGCGTCTCGTATGAAATCCAGCGGCAGCCCGTACGTATCGTAGAGTCTAAACGCTCGAAACCCGCTGAAAGTCGCTACGAATCCAACGCTTTCTTTTAGTAGATTTACCGTATATCTTACTCTATCGCCGATTTTCCGAGAGGAGTCGGAAAGCAGTTCGCCTGCTTCTTCGATATTTAGATTCCATACTTCTTCCAACATCATGGCCTTATGATTTTGCTCGTAAGCGTCTCGAGCAGTCTGTAGAAGGTCTTCGTCTAGCTTCTTCGCGCCTTGCGCAAGCGTTCTCGCAAATCTGACTTCTTCAGCCTGAATGATCTTAGCGACGCTCGATCTGTTTTCAACGATTTCCGGATACGCGCGGCCCATGATTTCGCACAGCACGTCGACCATCTCAAAGAGGAAAGGCGAGTCCTGTCCCAGCAATCTCCCATGTTGAATAGCCCTGCGGATAATTTTTCGGAGGACGTAGCCTCTACCTTCGTTTGCCGGCAGCACGCCATCGGCGATCAGGAATGTGGCGCCCCGAGCGTGGTCGGCAATGACTTGAAGTGAAGTGATCTTTCCGGATTCCGACTCCTCAGGAAGAGCGATACGCTCCCTCCCCAGACCTGTCGATGTTATCTCGGTAACGGTTTCAAGACGTGTGTTCGTAAGCCTCGCAGCCGCTCTGATCAGAGGTTCAAGTAAATCAGTCTGGTAGTTGGAGATGACGCCTTGGAGGACGGCGGCGGTGCGCTCGAGACCCATTCCCGTGTCTACGCAAGGACGAGGAAGTAGTGAAAACTCGTACCATGGGACGCCGTTGTCATCCACGCCGGCTTGCCGGTTGTACTGCATGAACACAAGATTCCAAATTTCAACGTAGCGGCCGCAGTCGCAGGGGAATTGGCAGTCGAGGTGGCCTTCTTCGGAGGCTTCGGGGCCCATGTCGTAGAAAATTTCGCTGCAGGGGCCGCAGGGGCCGGTGTCCCCCATTTGCCAGAAGTTATCCTTCATGCCCATGGCAAATATGCGTTCGGAAGGTATGCCCTCGGCGATCCAATACTTGTGAGCTTCGTCATCGCGAGGAATGTCAGCGTGGGCAATTGTTGCCCCCTCGAAAATGGTTACGTACAGCTTGTCTTTAGCTAAGCCGAACCACTCGGGCGAGGTGACTAGTTCCCATGCGTAGGGAATGGCTTTTTCCTTGAAATAGTCGCCGAAGGAGAAATTGCCCATCATCTCGAAGAAGGTGTGGTGGCGCTTGGTGAAGCCGACATTTTCGAGGTCGTTGTGTTTGCCGCCGGCGCGCACGCATTTCTGTGCGGTGGTGGCTTTGTTGTAGTCGCGCTTTTCGAGGCCGAGGAAAACGTCCTTGAACTGGTTCATGCCGGCGTTGGTGAAAAGGAGGGTCGGATCGCCATGGGGTACGAGCGAGGAGCTGCGGACGCGGCGGTGGCCTTTGCTCTCAAAGAAGCGGAGGAACATCTCACGGATGTCGTTTCCGCTCATTTTCTTGGTGTCATGCGGCGTCATGGCTTCGCGGATATCCTCGCTGTGCAGCGCTGGTCGAGTTTGCGTCGTTGTTAAGACCGACGATTATGGCAGAGGCGGGGGAGTGCGGCAATTGTTGGGAGATTGGATACCCCCCCACCCGGGGGGGGCGGCGGGTTAGGAAGTAAACGATTGAGGGGACTGGGGTTGCGGGAATTCCTGCGTGTGCGCAGAGTGGCGAGGTTGAGGATGCCCCACCCCACCCACGGTGTTTTGCGAAAAGAGTGCGGAATCTATTGAAAAGAAGCGGGATGCGAGATGAGAGGGTGCAAAAGAGTGCGTAAGAATATGAAAACAAAAGGAGACTGAACTGTCTGGAATGATCCTGATGCGGAGAGCCTGCAGGAGTGAGAAAGAAAGGGCTTAATAGAGGGCAGTCGCGAACGGCGTTGCTCTGCGGACCTAAGGAGGGTGGGGAAGCGACTATCATATGGTATGGTACCACGGAATGATATAGATGTCAATAGCTAATCGTGTGGTATATGATTCGAACGGCGCGCATTTTTCACGTAAGACAAAGAAAGAAAAAGATTTAACGCAGAGGGAACGGAGTTTAGCGGAGCGCGCGGAGGAATTGCGCCGGTCCACGCCGAAACTCTTGCATCGCATAGACGGCAAAGGCGATAGGCAGCGCGGGGGAGTTTCGCTTGTGTGCGAATGGGGACAGCGGGCGTGGCCGCGAACGGGTAGCATGCGAGCTGCATGTGGTGGTTGGATGCTGGCGCGTGCAAGGTCGAGCGGCGCCAAGGGAAAAAGGAAAATCAGATGAAAATGAAGACATCGTTACTTGTGAGCGCGTTCTCGCTAGCGCTATTTATTGCCGGGTGTACGGCGGCTCCAGCAGCTGCTCCAGTGGCAGGCCCAGCGGGTCCGCAAGGAGACACGGGCGCGACAGGCGCAACCGGAGACGCGGGGAGAGATGCCGATCGGCGCCGCACGGATGAAGAAAAGCGTGCTGAGGAAGCACGACGAGCCGAAGATCAGAGAATTACGGACGCGCGAGCTCGAGATAGCCATGATACGGGTTGCCCAGGCGGCGAGCATGTTTCTACAGCTCCTGATGGACGGAAGAGCTGCGTCAGGGACTAAGGAGTTGACGGGGCGATACAGTGTTATCGCCTCGAATGCTTGAAACCGCGCCGGAATCGTAACCATCTTACGAGGCAGGGGCTGTCATTGCCGCAGCCCCTGTTCCGCGCGGAGGTTGCCATGGTTCGTCGACTGAGCCTGGTTTTGTGGATGGTATTTCTTTTCGCGTGCTTCGCACCCGCCAAAAACAAAAAGAAAGATACGCTGCCGGCTCAGGTGCTGGCAGCGCAAACGGTGGTGGTGCTGGTCGATCCGGATGCCGGAATGTCCACTACGGAGCCGTTGGCGAACCGAACGGCGCAGCAAGATGTGGAAAAGGCACTCGCTGACTGGGGTCGGCTGAAGCCGGTCTTGATCGGGAATACGGCGGATCTGGTGATCACGGTGCGCAAGGGGAACGGGAAAATTGTGCAGCCGACGATTGGTGGTGAACCTCCCAACGATCGTCCGGTGGTCGTTGTACCATCGGACAATGGGATTCATGTTGGCGTGCAGCAGGGTCGTCCGCCGGATTCGACGCAAGCCCCGCCTGCGGATACGTCTCCTCGTCTTGGTGGTGGGGCAAGCACCGTTACGGAAGACACGTTTCTTGTGTACGTGGGTGGCGCGGGCAGCCCTCCCCTTGAGCGGGCCCCCGTGTGGCGCTACGTGGCGAAGAATGGGCTGCACTCGCCGGACGTGCCGGCGGTGGCCGAATTCCGGAAGGCCGTGGATGAGGCGGTGAAACAACAACAACAGCAGCAACAGAAGCAGCAAACCACTTCTAAACCCTAGTCCGCTCCCTTGCGGGTCGAGAAACTTTTAAGGTCAACTCCCCGAATCGTGGCTTGCGTTTCTGGGTTGTGAGACTGCAAAATTCTAGAGTTTCATGGGACTTAGCGAAAAATGAAACTCTCCTTTTCTATTGCCACGCGAGCTGATGCTCCTGTGCTTGCTGCGCTGCACTGCGCGGTGGCTGAGGATCTGACGAAACGATATGGGCGCGGGCCGTGGTCTTGGCGCACTACGGAAAAAGGCGTGCTGCTGGGCATGAGGCACTCGCGTGTGCTGGTCGCGCGCAGAGGCAAGACAATCGTCGGGACGCTGCATCTTCCTACCAAAAAGCCCTGGGCGATTGACGTCTCTTATTTTACGCCGGTGAATAAAGCGCTCTATTTAATCAGCATGGCCGTGCTTCCCACCATGCAACGGCAGGGAATCGGCCGGCAGCTTATCAAAGAAGCAGTGAAGCAAGCGCGCATGTGGCCCGCCGATGCGATCCGTCTTGATGCGTTTGATGCGGAAGCTGGGGCCGGCGCGTTTTACGCCAAATGTGGATTTCGCGAAGTCTGGCGCGTGGTCTACCGCAAAGCCCCGCTCGTGTACTTTGAGTTGGTCTTATGACCGGTTACGGGAAGTGATTGCTATTCCGTCAGAGCGGACCAATTCGTCAGCGTCCATAGACCAAGACGTGAAACGTTCCTTGCATCGCTGGCCGTTGCGGATGAGGCCGATCTGCCGTGGCGGCGGGAGCTTCACCGAAGTCCGCGGTATCCAGGAACAATTTGTGTGTTTTGGTGTCCAGTCCCATCGTTTTGGCGCCGTATTCGGTCGTGATGGTTTCGGCTTCGCTGAATTTGTCGGGCGAATCCTCGTGGAACACGTGGACCTTGCCGTCGCGGGTGGAAACAAAAATCAAACCGGTTTCGGGATCGTAAGCTGCGGCATCGACGCCGGCGGAAATGGGGAAAGACTGCAGGACTTTTCCGGTGTCAGAGTCGAGTACAACCATCATCTGCGGATTGCGGCCGGCGCTAAAGAGCCGGTGGTGCTGTATATCCATTGCGAGAGCCGTCGGCGCTCCGGCGGGAGCCAGCGGCCATCGCGATTTGATCTTTAGCGAATTGGAATCGACAGCGACGAGTTCGCTCTTATCTTCCAGATTGATGAAAACCGTTCCTTTGCCATCGGCCACGGCAAATTCTGGGCCGCCGCCTAGGTCAATTTTTCCCACTACGCTTAAGGTCCTAGCATCGATAACCGTCGAGTTGTGCGGATCGCCATCCATCACGAACACGCGCTTCGAGAACGGATCGTAAATGACGCAGTCGGCGTCCTTGTCAGCCTCGACCTCGCCGGTCACCTTGAGCGTCTTTAGATCGAAGACGATTACTTTGCCTTGCGCACCGTCGCTGATGAAGCCGCGATTAAATTCGGTGGCGATGGCTACACCGTGATCCTGCTTCAAACCGGTGATGTTGCCGATGAGGGCGCCGGTGTCAGCGTCCATGACTTTGATTTCCGTCCCGTGTGAAAGGTAGACCCGGCGCGCGGCGGAATCGACCGTGATGTAGTCGAAGTATTCGCGAGTGCTGCCCTCGGCTGCTCCAAAGCTATATTTCTTTAGCAGGCGATAGCTGTCCGTTGCGGCCATCAAGAACGAGCATGCGCCGAGAAAAATCACGAGCGCGCCCATTGCGAGTCTTGCGAAAATATTTGTCTTCATGCGAGAACTCCCTTGCGATGGAAGCCATTTCGAGAACGCAACTGCGGTCGAAACGATTCAGTACAGTTAGGTCGGCTCTCCGTCTGAGAAGGAAACTATCGCGTAGCGTCTAAACAGAAGATAAATGGCGGCTATTTCGTGGCGTTACTCGTCACTTCTGACCGGCAAACTGCCTATCTCGACATGTTCGCCTTTCTTGTTCGCCAGGCTCATTTCGCGTGACGAAAACTTCATGCGCACAAGCCAGTTTTTCCGCAAATTGACGCCGTAGAACGGCACGAGAAACAGCCCACGGAACAAGTCTTTGAGTAATGCGCGCTGCTGCTTGAAGTTAATCAGCGCGCGCCAGCCTAGCTTTTTGAGAAGAGAAAGCCGCAAACGTACGAGGTGGAAGGCCATCTTCGACAAAGACTTTGGAATATCTTCCTCGCGGTGAAATTCGTAATAGCCGAAGTTCATGGAGATGCCGGACTGCACTTTGATGAAGTTCTCGAGAGTGCGATTCTTCGGATTGGCGGCGACATCGCGAATGAGCTCCTGGATTTTCTTGGAATCGCCCTCGAGGGTTTCGAGGCTGGAAAACCAGTTGATCAGTTTCGCGCCGAGCGGGTCCCACAGGTAGTCGTTCATCACCAAGGGAAGGGCGAGGTGAAAGAGTTTGGTTACTGCCAGATGCACACCGAGATGGCATCGATAAGCATCGCTCATGCAGGCGTACAGCCGTGTCGTATCGCGCGTGACGCCGCGTTGAAAGGCGGTGATGACGGTGTCGAGGTCCTTGGTGAAGTCCGCAGTGTCGAAGCCGTTTAATTCTCTCTGGATGATGGCAGTGATCTGGCGGATTTGCAGCGTCGAGAGAGCGAGGCCAACGCTGTAGAGCGGGTCGACGGTGTCGCTTGCGTCGCCGATGATGTACCAGCGATCGGCGGAATAGCGCTGGCGGCATTCCCACATGTAAGAGTTGTAGTAGTTCGTGTCGACGATCGTGCCAGTGTTGATCAGCTCGACGAGCACGGGGTGTTCACGGCCGACGCAGTCGAGAAACTGCTCCGTGGTGCGCACTTCGCCGTGCGGATAGACGTCCTTGCGATAGGTGATGCCGATGCTGACGAGCGAATCGTATTCTGGCGAGCGCATCGGGATGTACCAGATCCAGTTGCCTTTTCCGAAGAAATGATGCGTCGCGTAATAAGGGACGTAGCAGCGGTTCGGCGTCTTGATGGCGTGGAGGTGGCTCAGAATCTCGTGATTGAAATTCGCCAGGCGGAACCAGAAAACGTCTTTCTGTTCAACGACCTTTTCCTGGAGTTGCAGATGCTTCTGCAGGACGCGGTTGCGGCCGGTGGCGTCGACGAGCCAGCGGGCGGTAAGAGTTTGTCTGGCGCCTGCGGGATCCTGGATGGTCACTGTGTGCGGGCCGCCGTCAGCGCTGATTTCGACTCCAGCTACCGTGGCGTCGATCAAGTGGACGCCGTTCACCGTGTTGCGGTCGCGAACCTCCTTATCGAAAGTGAACCGGTTGATTTGGAAAGAGAGGATGGGTGGGGCTGTCGGAATTTCGTCGACGATGTACGTGCGATCCGCGGGATTATCGATATCGGGCTTGAAATAATAGGTGAGGCCGTACTTCGGATAATGCTTTTCGACGAGGTATTCGCCGAGGCCGAGTTCGAAAAGGAAATCAACACTGACCTCGACAAGCGATTCGCCAACGATGGGGCGATTTTTGTGCGGGCCCTCGATTACAGCCACTTTCAGATTTGGAAAACGCTTCCGGAAGTAGGCGGCGGCGAGCTGGCCGGTTGCGCCGCCTCCCATTACCAGAACATCGCTCGTCATCGACATATTCGTTTAGGCCCTATGAAGTCGTTGAAATGAAATATCATGCGAAATTGCGCGAGAAGCGGGCCGAGGAATCCTAACATAGCCAGAAGAAATGTACCGAACGCAGCCAGCGGCGTTCTGGAGCGAAATGGCGTGACTCTCCGCCTCGCCACATCATAGATAATTTGACGCGAGAGGGAAGCCGGCCGTTGCTAGAATTATTTCGTGGAAATCCGCGGCAATCGGCCGCGTTACTATGCATTACAAATTCGCCGGAATCGAGGGATGCAGTGGGAGCAATCACTTTCGACTACGCCGTTCCGCTCGAGAAAACCATGGCGTTTGAATCAGTCTATCATCCAAATTTGCAGCTGGAACTTTCTGAGAAGCAGGAAGTGTGGAATACACCGGGCGCGTTTTTTGTGTGGATGTTTGTGGGTGGCGAGCTTGCGGGCGAGTCTTACGGCATTCCGCTCGCCAGCCCTACGGACTTTCTCGATGATCTTTTGGTTTTGCCCGCGAGCGAGAAGGAAAAGGCGGTCTGCTGCTACTCGAACACGATCCTTCCACGGTTTCAGAAACGGGGTTACGGAGCGATTTTGAAAGCGCATTGGCTCGGCTTGGCCGTCGGCAAAGGATATGACGTTGTGTACGGCCACGCGCGTCCGGGGGGTAGTCAGGCGTTGAACGCAAAATTTGGGGCTGTGTTTTTGGAGGATTTGCCGGATTGGTTTGGGTCAGGAGAGGACTATAAGAAGTATCGGTTGGTGCTTAATCCAAGCGCAAAGGGATGAATAGGGAGATAGAGAGAGGCAAGCCCCTCCCCTACAGGCGGATGAGTGTGTTGGGGCGGACGGATCAGCTGAAGCCGAGAACAGGGTGCGGAGTGTATGGCTCTTCGAGCGATTTAATTTCTTCGGGTGTGAGTTTTACGGAGAGCGCAGCGACGGCGTCGGTCAAATGATGAGGCTTGGTGGCGCCGACGATCGGAGAGGTGATGAAGGATTTGCCTAGCATCCACGCGAGCGCGATCTGGGCGGGTGGAACGCCGCGTTTTTCTGCGACGTCGCCGAGGCGATCGATAACTTTGTGGTCGGCGTCTTCGGTTTTTTCGTAGAGAGTTTTCGCGAAGAGATCGGTCTCCCAGCGTTTGGTGGGCTGGGCTTGCCACGGGCGTCCCAGGCGGCCGCGGGCAAGCGGGCTCCAGGGAATGACGCCGATACCTTCGGCGTGACAGACGGGCATCATTTCGCGCTCTTCTTCGCGATAGATGAGGTTGTAATAATTTTGCATGGAGACGAAGCGCGTCCAGCCGTGCAGGTCGGCGACGTAGAGCGCTTTGGTGAACTGCCAGGCGTACATGGAAGACGCGCCGATGTAGCGGACTTTGCCGGCTTTGACGACGTCGTGGAGCGCCTCGAGAGTTTCCTCGATGGGAGTTTCGTAATCCCAGCGGTGAATTTGGTAGAGGTCGACGTAATCGGTGCCGAGGCGGCGGAGACTTTGGTCGAGCTCGAAGAAAATTTCCTTGCGCGAGAGGCCTTTGCCGTTGGGCTCGTCGCGCATGACGCCATTTAATTTTGTAGCGATGACCACGGATTCGCGACGCGTGTTGGCCTTGAGGAAGCGGCCGACGACTTCTTCACTGGCGCCGGCGGAATAGACGTTGGCAGTGTCGAAGAAATTGATGCCGAGGTCGAGAGATTGCTTGAGGAAGGGCTGGCTCTCTTCTTCGTTGAGCGCCCAGGCGTGGCTGCCGGGCTTGATTTTGCCGGTGGCGGGCTGGCCATAGGTCATGCAGCCGAGGCAGATGCGCGAAACTTTGAGGCCGGTTTTGCCGAGGTTGATGTAGTCCATCGTTTCTCCCGAGTGCAGAGCCAATTTTACAGGTGACAGCCGAAGTTTAAGATGCCGTGTACGGCTTTCGGTTGCGAGTTTAATCCAATCGCCAGGGAGAGCGCTCTGGCCATTGGCGAAGAGCTTCCGTGGCCCAGGCAGATGTTTTGTCGGAGTGGCACGACGTGCACGGGTTCGGGACTTTGTATTTGTCGGTTGTCGCGGGCGTGATGAATCCAAAGGTGTGTGCGCGAACGAAGACGCCGGGGATGGTGACTTCAATTTTGGGCATGTGGCAGGCGACGCATTGGCTGCCGGCCGAACCCGATTTGTGATGTGTGTGCGCTTCGAGCGTTGCAGTGGGCGGGCCGTTGCGCGAGCCGGGTTCGTGGCAGTCGAGGCAAATCTTGTCCACCGGCTTTCGCAGTTGCGCGTAGTTGTCTGTGCCGTGGACGTCGTGGCAATCGAAGCAGGTGACGCCGCGGCGGTACATCACACTTTGGACGTAGTCGTTGCCTTGCATGCGATTTTTATGGGCAGTGCCGTCGGCGAAGTGTGTGAAGGACTGTTGGCCCAACGTGTGATCTTCGAGTTGCCAGAAATTGGCGAGGTGAAGACCGGCGTTGTAGCCGACGGGCCAGTCGTAATATTTTCCTTCGATGGGATTTTGCAGCGGGCGGCCTTGCGAGTGGCATTGGATGCAGGTGTCGTTGGCGGCGACGTAGTCCATGCGCGAGGGATTGAGGATGTTGCCGCGCATGGCGCGTTCGACGTGTTCGCTGCCGGGGCCGTGGCAGCGCTCGCAGCCGACATTCCACTCAGCGACTTGCTTGGTGTGAATGTTGTAGTCAACAGAATGGCAGCCGTCGCAGGTGGGGCCTGTGGGGCGCTGCATGTTGTCGGCTGGATAGAAGGGTTCCCACCAGTCAGTGCCTTTGGCTACGAAATAGGGCTTCCATGCGTGGTTGGTTATGTCCCACTGGGCGGGCTCGGGGAAATAGTCGTCGCCGATTTTTGTGAAGTAGCGCTGCTTCCAGAGACTTCCGTAGACGAAGGCTACGTCTGCTTTCGTGAATTTTTTGCTAACGCTGTTTGTGGCGAGATCGGGGAGGATGGCTTCGGGATGTTCGTGGGGATCGCGGACGACGTTAGCCATAGGAGTCTTCTGCCAGTGCTCGTAGATTTTCTCGTGGCATTTCTGGCATGTCGCGGAGCCCACATAGTGCGCCGATTTTACGGCCGCGTTTTGTTGTGAATGTTCCTGTGGTGTCAGTCCGGCGATGCTGCGAACGAAAAGTACAAGCTTCCAGGCGTCGGTGTCGTCTTGCGCGATGTGGGGATTGCTCCAGGCGGGCATGCCAGTGAGGCGGACGCCGTTCTTGATGACGTAGTGAATTTCGCCGTCGGTGAGATTTTGCGTGGCGGGCATGCTGAGATCAGGAGCCTTTGGGTAGAGATTTTGGCCGATGTTCGAGGAGAGGGTTCCGTTGTTGCCGTGGCAAATTGCGCAGCGATTGGCGAATTGCTCGCGAGCTTCAGCTAGGACGCCGGGAGCAGGGGAGAGGGGATTTTGTTCGTTGCGCGCGTGGCTGGGAATCGAGACACTTCGCACGGCTCGCGCGACGACGCGCTCGGCGTAGGAGGGCTGGTCGGCGGCGCTGAATCCTCGGCGGACGACGACAGCGAAGTACACGATCCCAGCCAGCGCCAGCAAAATCAGAAAGGCCACGATCGAGCGTTTCATTTGGTTCCGTGCCTCCAGACCGTGGGCGAGATTCAGGAGGGCAGCATAGCAAATCGAGATAACTTGGGGATTAACTCGTTTTTATAATGTGAATGACGGCGGTTTTACTTGAACACAGCATGCGCGACAAGTTAGTCCTCGGGCTGCGACTCTGGCTCGGGGACTTCTGAGTGGGTGACGGCTTTTAGTTCGCGGCGGACGACGTCGGCGGAAAAGCCGGCGCGGAGGAGGCTGCGGTACATGGAGGCGATTTTGTTTTCGGTGATTTCGCCGCGGAAGGACCGGAGTTTGCGTTCGAGACGCTGGCGAACGACGGTGGACTCGTCGGTTTCTTTGGCGGATTCGGCGAGCGCCGCTTCGATGTGGCGATCGGGGACGCCGCGGGCGCGCAGGTCACGGGCGATGCGGAATTTGCCTTGGCGGCGGATTTCGGTGCGCTGGCGGGCGAATTGTTTGGCGAAGCGCTCGTCGTCGATCATTTTGGCGCGCTTGAGGCGGTCCATCACTGTTCGAAGGAGCTTGTCGTCTTCGGTGCGGCGGCCGAGGAGTTGCTTCATTTCGTAGACGGAATAGGCGCGGCGCATTAGGGCGCGGACGGCGGCTTCGTACAATTCCGTTTCGGTTTCTACCTGGCGGGGCTTTCCGAACATGGAGGAAGCATAGAGGAAAGGAAGTTGACAGTCGACAGTTGAAAGTCGAAGTAAGAAAAAGATAACGCAGAGGCGCAGAGGTTCGCTGAGAATTGTGCGACGAAATTAGCACGTTCGCTGGTTACGCGGGCACAGACTGAAGTCTGTGCTACTTGCGGGCGAAGCGCTCGAAGTCGGCCATTTGGCGCTCCATTTCCTCGCGGGCGGAGTCGGCGGCGGAGCGAATACCTTGGATGCGAAGCTGGAATTCGTCCGGGTTCGTGGAGCGGAGCAGCGCTTCTTCGAGCGTGATGAGTTGCTTGGTGTAGAGATCGAAGAGCGACTGGTCAAAAGTCTGCATGCCGTATTGGCTGGTGCCGGCGGCGATGGCGTCGTGGATGAGGCGCGTTTTGTCGGCGTTGATGATGCAATCGCGGATGTACGCGGTGGCGATCATGACTTCGACGGCGGGAACGCGGCCTTTGTCGTCGGCGCGGCGGACTAGGCGTTGCGAAACGATAGCTTTAAGCGTTGCGGCTAGCTGCAGGCGAATCTGTTTCTGCTCGGGCGGCGGAAAGACAGCGATGATACGTTGAATCGTTTCCGTGGCGTCGAGAGTGTGCAAAGTCGAGAAAACCATGTGGCCGGTTTCGGCAGCTAGCAATGCGGTGGAAATGGTTTCGAGGTCGCGCATTTCGCCGACGAGGATGACGTCGGGGTCTTGACGGAGAGCAGCGCGCAAGGCCGTCGAAAAGTTTGCGGTGTCGACTTCGACTTCGCGCTGGTTGATGAAGCTGCGCTTGTCGCGGTGCAGGAATTCGATGGGGTCTTCGATGGTGATGAGGTGATCGGAACGGTTGGCGTTGATGCGGTCGATCATCGCGGCGAGCGATGTGGATTTACCGGAACCGGTGGTTCCCGTGACGAGAACGAGGCCGCGTTGCTCTTCGCAAATCTTGCCAATGACGTTAGGCAAATTCAATTCTTCGATGGTGCGAATTTTCGTGGGGATGACGCGTAGAACCATGCCGACGTTGCCGCGCTGCTGGAAAACGTTGACGCGGAAGCGGCCGAGGCCAGCGACGCCGTACGCCATGTCGAGTTCGGCGGTTTCCTTGAACTTTTGCTTTTGGCGGTTGGTCATCATGCTGAACGCCATAGAGAGCATTTCTTCCGGCGTGATGCGGGGAACGTCGGTGATGGGCGCGAGAAGGCCGTCGACGCGCAGATAAGGGTGGTTGCCGACTTTTAGATGGAGGTCCGAGGCTTTGTTTTCGACAGCGCGCCGGAGAAGATCGTCAATGCTAATTGCCATGTCGTTGTGAGCTCCGCGAGAATACGACTGACTTGCGACGTTAGCACCCGAAATAGGGGCGAGCAAGAAAGGCGCGCTGTCCGGTTGCGCGGTAGTCACCTGAACGAAAGGACAGTGTTTGGCCTGCGAAGCATCGCTTTCGCCGGCTAGCTCGACTTCAAAGCTGCGAGCAGTTCCGCAAATCTTGAGTCCGTATCTTTCGACCTGCGTCCGAAGCTGAAAGCCATTGGGAAGCGGAAAGGCTTGAGCAAGAGCACGGCGGGGAGAAAATCCGGAGTGAATCGCGGCGGCATGGGGATGGGCCCAAAAGCCCAAAATAGCCGAGCAGGGAGCGAACGCCAAGGCCACTGTTTGTGATTGGCGTAGTCCAGGAGAACCAGGCGCTCTTCCGAGAGACAGAGTTCTTGAAGACGCAAGGATGAAGTTGAAGCATCGCCGCCGGTATTCTGGACGACAAGAACGTCTTGCCCCTTTTTGACAAGGGTGTAGGTGGCGACCACGCAAAGGGCAAAATGGTATAGAACACCAAACGGCCAGAGCGCCACCCAGAGCAAGACCACAGGAAGCCAGACCAGAAAGCTTAACAATCTTACGAGGAGCGACATAAGGAGTAACCGCCGGGCGGCGCGTCGAAAGACGCTAGGTTTTCTTCAGGAAGAGGGAGTCGTAGAGGAAGCCGGCTAGGAAACCGCCGGCTAGCGGGCCGACCCAGTAGATGCCGTGATTTTGCCAGTGCGAGGACGCCAGCGCGGGTCCGAAAGCGCGGGCGGGATTGAGGGCGCCGCCGGTAAAGGGACCGGCCACCATGACGCCGAGAACGATGCTGATGCCGATGGCGAAACCGGCGACCGGGCGGAACGAGGAGGAGCGCTCATCTACCGCGGTGGCGAAGACCGTCAGGACTAAGAAGAATGTGGCGATGCCTTCGAGAATCATGCCGTTGAGGCGCGTGAAGTCGTGGGCGAACATGGGGGTGCCGAGCGCGACGGCGTGCCAGGTTTCTTCCGGGATGACCGCTTTGAGGAGAAATGCAGCGGCGGTGGCTCCGGCGAGTTGCGCGACCCAATAGGCAACTGTGTCGAGCGTGTTTAGGCGCTTGGTGACCCAGAAACCGATGGTGATGGCTGGGTTGAAATGGCCGCCAGAGATGTGGCCGAGGGCACAAATCATGATGGCCATGGTGAGGCCATACGCGAGGGAGATGCCGAGAAGGCCGAGGGCGTTTGAGGCGTGGGGATACCAGTCCACGCAGGCCGCGCCTGCCGCGAAAAAGATCAGAGCAAACGTGCCGAGGAATTCAGCAGTAAGCTTCTGCCCAAGGTTGTACATCAAGGAGCCTCCCGGCCGGGGAACGAAGCGCGCCCGCTGCGACCGGGAAGGATTCTATCTGGAAGGCGAAGAGAAACGCCAGTGCTTCGGAGAATGGGTTGTGGGCCAGTTTCCGATTACGGTTGCCACGCACTGGCGCCTTGCGGCCCTCACGAGAGGTGTTAAGATTCTTGTGAAAACATAGGTACTTGAGAGTCCGAGATGGATCTTCGTTCAATCAAGGCATGGTGTTTCGTCACTTTGGCTGCAGCTACGCTTTTGTGTTCGTCACGTGCCGATACATCATTGGATGTCACGCGAGACAAGGCACTCAAGGGAATCGAAGCATGTAAACGACGTAATGAGGCGTCCAGCCGGGAGTGTAAGAGTCTGAACAAGAATATCCAGACCCTGGTGGACGTCTACCGACAAGGTGACAAAACGGTGCTTCCAACATTGTTGCACTTCACTTACTTGTCCGACTTCTTCGGGGAAGCACTGATCAGTGATCCGGATGGCTTTCTCATTGAGGTTTCCCAACTGCCGGAAGCGCAACAGGAGGCTGTGGCGTATGGGCTCGCGGGGGGCATGGGTGGAATGCCCGCGCAGCGATATCAGCGCGTCCGAAGCGCGCTAATGACACTGTCTGACTCGTCGTCAAACTATGAGCTAGCCCGCAAATGCCTGGTGGCGCTCGATACTGAGAACGCTTCATTAGTTATCAACTATTTCCCGCCGCTGACCTTTGTATCCCGCGTTGGCGATTTCCAACTGCATTGGTACTCGCGCGAATTATATGCTCTGGGCGAGAGGCCGCTTTGGCCACCCACATCGGAAAACCAACGCGCATATCGAATCACGGTGATACCAGCCTTTTCCGAGAGTGAGTCCGCCACCCTGAAAGTCATGGACGATGGATCAAGCAACGTCAGTCTTCGAACCACCGGTCGCTATCGCCGTTCATTGGCGATCGACAAGTCCAAAACGATAAGCGCGAAGCAAGCCGCCGACTTTACAGACGTTTTGAATCGTATCCAATTCTGGCAATTGCCAACGGAGTCGCCGCATCGTGGTTTCGACGGAGCCGAATGGATTTTGGAAGGCGTTCAAGATGGCACTTACCACGTCGTCGTTCGTTGGTGTCCCGGTAAGGAGCCGTTCGGAGAGGCAGCGCGGAAGCTATTCGATCTCGCCGGTCGCAGCCATATCGGCGGTTGTTAGGTGGTTCCCCTCGGGTCCCTACTGGAGTGATCCCTTCAGCGCAATCGGAAACTTGCCCCCTGCCGGAGACTGTGGCTTTTGTTAGCGAGAGATTGCCGCCACCGGAGCGTTGACTGGGGTGAGCCAGTTATGGCGATCAGGTTTGGTGCCGCTGGTTAGGGCGAAAAATTCTTCCTGGAGTTTGCGCGTGACGGGGCCGGCGACGCCTTTGCCGACTTGGATTTTGTCGACGGAGCGGATGGGCGTGATTTCGACGGCGGTGCCGCAGAAGAAGACTTCGTCGACGATATAGAGCATTTCGCGAGGGATGACTTGCTCCTTCACGGTGATGCCCAGATCTTCGGCGAGAGTGACGACGGTGTTGCGCGTGATGCCGGGCAGAATGCTGGTGGCAAGCGGCGGCGTGTAGAGCGTACCGTCGTGGACGAGAAACACGTTCATGCCGGAGCCTTCGCTGACGTGGCCGCCGGAATCGAGCGCGATGCCTTCGGCGTAGCCATGGAACTGGGCTTCCATGCGAATGAGCTGCGAGTTCATATAGTTGGCGGCGGCTTTGGACATGGCCGGGAGAGTGTTTGGCGCGATGCGCGTCCAGGAGCTGACGCCGACTTCGACGCCCTTTGTGAGGGCGTCCGGACCAAGGTAGGCACCCCAAGACCAGCAGGCCATGTAGATTTCGATCGGAGAACTGAGCGGATTCACGCCGACTTCGCCGTAGCCACGCATGACCATGGGCTTGACGTAACAGGCATTCATTTTATTCAGGCGAACCAATTCGGTCGCCACATTGCAAAAATCGTCGAGGGAGTAAGGCAAGTCCATGCGATAGATTCTTCCGGAGTTGATCAGGCGCTGCATGTGCTCGCGGAGGCGAAAAATGGCGGGGCCTTGCTTGGTGTCGTAGCAGCGGATGCCCTCGAAAACCGCGGAGCCGTAGCTCACGACGTGGGAAAGTACGTGAAGGGTGGCATCGTCCCAGTTGATCCACTTTCCGTTGTGCCAGATTTTGTCAGTCTTTTGGATGGGCATGAGGTTGTCCTTTTGGTGGCGCCACTCGCGGTGTTGCCTGAAAGTGCAGAATACGGTACGCGGCGGGGAGCGTCAATAAAGTCTACTGAACGCCGTGGCCAGTACAAAAACCAATTTGGCGCGTAGTGTTTTGCGCTAGCGCAACGGTATTACGTCACTTGGGCAGATCAGGCGGGTTCGACGGATCGGATGCAGGAGCGGATTTTGCTGGGGCACTCAGAGACTCCATCATAGCCTGTGCTTTTGAAATCGTTCGGCTCGACTTGTTCTCCCACAGTCCCAAAAGGAGGAACGGAATTGCTGTAGCTGCGACCAGCAGCTTGGCACGGCGAGGTATCTTGGATTCCGGTTCCCACCGAAACAACTGGACAGATAAGAAGAAGGTCAGCAGGGCCCACAAAACAAGAGATCCTAGCGCTACCAAGACATCCCGGCTCCAGGGCGCCGCCGACCAGAAGATGGAGTCCTGCAGTTCGGTAACGAGATACGTGGCCGGAAGAAACAGACCCACTCGCTTGACGACCAGCGGCAGCTGGGCAAGCGGAATGGTTGCGCCGGACAAAAAAATCAGGGGCAGCCAGATCAGCTGATTGATGACCTGTGTTTCTTGCATCGTGTTGGTAACGCTGGCGACGACCAGCCCAAGGGAGGCAAAGGACATGGCGCCAAGTCCAATCAGGAGAAAGGCCGACACGAAATTGCCAAAGTCCGTGACATGAAAAATGAAGCGCGCGAACAGTATCTCCATGATTACGGTGGGCAAGGTAAGTACAAGATTGGCGACGATGCTGGAGGCGAGCATGTCGCTTGCAGTAACCGGACTCACGTGGAAGCGTCGCAAGATACCTTGTTCGCGAAACGTGACGAGAGCGGCGCTAAGCCCCCAAAAGCTTCCCATTACCGTGAGAGCGATCACCGGACCCAGCAAATACCGAACGCCGACGGGCGAGCCTTTTGCAAAGATTCCGGCATAAAGGAAGAAAAAGCCGAACGGCATGATCACGCTGAAGAACAAAAACATTTTATTGCGCAGCGTGAGCTGAATGCGCATGCGGGTGAGTGTCGCGAAGTTTGTCAATCGCGCAGCCTCCTTCCGGTCATTTCGATGAAGACGTCTTCGAGGGAGGGCGAGGCGATTTCGAGGCTTACGAGTTCATTGCCTTCGGCTTCGAGGTGTTTCACGAGATCGACAATCGTTTTTGGAGGGCGATGAGAATGAATCACGTAAGCGCCGTCGAGTTCGCGGGCGTCGGCCACGCCTTCCAGATTTTTTAACGCGCCGTCGGCCTCGGGTTTTGCCAGGCGGACTTCGATGCGCGTGGTGCCGCCGGAGCGCGTTTTGAGTTCGCGCGGCGTGCCGAAGGCGACGACTTTGCCGTGGTCGACGATGGCCACGCGATCGCAAAGGCGCTCGGCCTCCTCGATGTAGTGCGTGGTCATGACGATGGTTTTCTTCTCGCGCTTGAGCTCTTCGATGATGTCGTAAATTTCGCGGCGGACTTGGGGATCGAGGCCGGCAGTGGGCTCGTCAAAGAAGAGGACCTTTGGATCATTGACGAGAGCCATGGCGAGAGCGAGGCGTTGTTTTTGGCCGCCGGAAAGCTGGCTGTAGAACGTGTTGCGCTTTTCCTCGAGGCCGAAACGCTTGAGAAGCTCTTCGGGGTTGCGGCGGCGCTTGTAGAAGCTGGAGAAAAGGCGGAGAGCTTCCATCACGCGAAGTTTGTCGGGAAGAGAAGTGGACTGCAGGGCTGCGCCGATTTCATGCTTCAACGCCTGAGACTCGCGCCGCGGATCGAGGCCGCAGACCGAGACGCGGCCGCCATCCAGATCGCGGAGGCCTTCGAGAATTTCTACAGTTGAAGTTTTTCCCGCCCCGTTGGGGCCGAGCAAGCCGAAGACTTCGCCTTCTTCGACGGAAAAACTTACGCCACGAACGGCCTGGACGTCGCCGTAGCTCTTCACCAAATTTTCAACTTGAATGATCGGATCAGCCATGAGCCTTGAGCGCTACATTGTTGTACGCAGAGACGTCCCTAAGGATAACGCAAGTGCTCGCTTTCGCCGCTATCTTGCGATAGCCGAGCGGCGGCCTATTTCGGGGCGTAGAAGAGATAGTCCGCGGAATAGGGGACACGAAGTTCCTGACCAGCGTGTGAAGCGTCGCAGCCTGTGGCAGGAGCTTTGCCGCCTTTGGTGTTGAGACGCTGGATGCTTGTGGCGCGGGAGAGAACGCCGGTACCTTCGTGACTCACGATGTTGGCGAGAAGCCAGGGAATGGAATCGGCGTCCGGCGAGGGCACGTTAGCGACGGCTTTGCCCGTGACGCGACTGCCGTCGTTCGCTTCCCAGGAAGGGCCAGCGAAATGTTTGCCGAAAGGTTTGCCGTCTTTGTCGAAGAGTTGCGCGTCCGGAGCTTTCAGCCCCCAGGAAAATTCCGTGGCGCCCTCCTTGCAGATGTACACCTGGTCGCCTTTGGCATGAACCTGAAGTAGAAGCTGTTCGCCCGCGGGCGGCTGGAGTTGGGCCGGCACTTGTTGCGCAGCGGCGGAATACGAAAAAAAGATGTGTGCGGCGAACGCCGCGACGAACGCGAATCCGGGAACGTGGTTGCGCATGAAAAGATTCCTCCTGTGAGGGCAGAGTTTAAGCCGACAGCATGAGCTTATCTATGTTAGGTCAGATCGTAAATCGGTTCCACGCACGGATTCGAGGAATCCACCGGGGAACGTTGCAGCAATATAACTCGTAGTCCGCGCCAAACAACTTTCGCAAGGTTGGCTCCTCGTAGAATCGCACAAACAGCATTATTCCGACGACGGCGACGCAGAGAACAGTGAGCGCGGCAAGGTTAGCCCGCCCAAAGATCACCCAAAGGCTGAGCCAGCCTACGAAGAACCCCACATACATCGGGTTGCGTACATATCGGTAAAAACCCACTACGACGAGCTTCTGCGGGGGAGCGAAGGGAGCGGGGGTACCGTGTCCCGTCCATCCGAAGTCCCAAATGCAGCGTATCGCCACGGCGAAACCCAATACGGACGGAATGGCGGCAACCCAGCGCCAGCGCAGTGCGCCAGCCGTGTCAGCGCGAAAGCCCAGCCACGGCGGCAGCAACCAAAACCATAACGCCAGGAAGGCCGCGCCCACGGCGAGTGAGGCAAGAGCCGTCGGCCAATGCGAACCAGGATTCGTAGCTTGTGAAGCTCCAGGCTGTCCGCTCGTCATAAGTAGCTCCGTCATACCGAAGTAAGAGCAGCGAGGGGATATCTCTATATACGTGGTTCAAGACCGCGATGTTACATGGATCAAGAAAGCAAGACGAACACAGCCTTCACTGCTGTCGCCCTGCACTACGATTCGCTGGCGGCGCCGCGGTTTGTTGACGCGGGGCAATCGTCTCAAAAAAGCTCATCTGTGATTGCGATAGCGCAAGGAACGCTTTCTTTTTTTGAGATATAGATTTGGCCCGCAGCACGACATAACTCGCTCACCGGGGGGCGATTGACTTGTGGGCTTTCTTAGCTGAAGAAGGCTTTTTGCGCGGCGGCGTCCAGAGGTGTTTTTTAACGTTGATGCGCGATTCGACGACGGGAATGCCTTCGGACTCGAGCAGCTTTTTTTGAAGGGAAGCGTAAGGTTCGCGGATCAGGATTTTGCCGTTGGCGCCCAGGACGCGATGCCAGGGGATTCCTTTTCCTGACGGAGTGGCGCCCATGGCGCGACCTGCGGTGCGGGCACCGCCGGGGAGACGCAAGGCTTTAGCAAGGGCTCCATAGGTAAGAACCCGACCGCGCGGAATTTGTTTCACAAGTTTGTAGACGGGATCGAAAGACACAGGGAATCGGCTCCTAGCGGCGAGTATTTCAGTGGCCTCTGCGCAGGCCGTCGTAGATGCACGCTTGGTATCGTAAGAGCAGGCGAGAAGGGCAACAAGAGAAATAATCGCCGCCACGGTGTTGTATGAAGTGAGGCGTTTTGATTTATACGAGCGACGCCAGCGCGCAAGTAGCGCGACGACCGGAAATTGAGTAGCGCGGCCGGCCGCGAGTGAGTAGGACAGAATACAAAGCGGGGCCCGCGAGCATCTAATGGAGTAAGAGAAGAGAAACCGCGGAGGAAGACGACGATAAATGGAACCAATGAAACAAAGCGAAAAAACTAATGAACGAATGTGGAGCAAATTCGCTAGGTTGTAGGCATTACCGATGCAAAACAATCGTTTGGGCTAGTACGGAACGTTCATTGACGGCGTAGTGGAACGAAAGTACACTACGGGCACGATCAATGACTTGAGGTGAGGTCATGGCTTTTGTCCGCCGGAAAGGGAATTCGTTTTATTTGGTGCACAATGTGCGCCGCGGCGGAAAAGTGCGGCAACTGCATCTTGCGCGGCTTGGGGAAAACGCGCGAATTACGGACGAAGTGGTCCGCAAAGTTTCCAAGAAACACCCATTCGTGGAGCTGGACTGGCAGGCTCTGCGCGAACAGATGAATCAGCAAGTGGATCTGGCCGATGGCACCTCTCCGGCGATCCAAAAGCTCGTCTCCAACCTGCGAGCGCTCAATCTAGAGCTGGCGGACCTCTTTCCGCCGCTTCTCCGGATTTCTGAAACGCCCACGGTGGCGCGAGAGCTGTTAGTGCAACTTCGGCTTTTGCAGTCCACACTCCAGGTAAAACTCAGCCAGTTTGACCGGAAGCGCGGACGCTTCAGCAATACGACCATGCGGATGCATGGCCGTTAGGAGGAGACCATGAGCTCCCAAATACTGCCACTCGATCCAAATCTACGAAGCAACACGACGATTGAATTTCAGACGGCGTTGCGCTCGAAGATCGTCGGACAAGCGGAAGGCGTGCAGGCGCTCGTGGACCTATATCAGGTCTTCTGCGCAGGCTTGAACTCGCCGGGACGTCCAGTAGGGAATCTCCTTTTATTGGGGCCGACGGGTTCGGGCAAGACGCGCATTGTGGAAGCGGCGGCGGAGATTCTATTTGGAGACGCGCGCGCGCTGATCAAGGTGGATTGCGCCGAGTTCCAGCACTCGCACGAGATTGCAAAATTGATTGGTTCGCCTCCGGGGTATCTGGGCCACCGGGAAACACACCCGCTGATCACCCAAGAAGAGCTGGCAAAGAGCCATACCGAGAAGTTGAAGCTGAGCTTTTTGCTGTTTGACGAAATTGAAAAGGCGTCGGATGCCCTTTGGCAGTTGCTGCTTGGCATGCTGGATAAGGCGACTTTGACCCTGGGGGACAACCGGCGCGTGGACTTGTCGCAGACGGTGATCTTTCTCACGTCGAACTTGGGCGGCGGTGAGATTACCGAGCTGATGCACGGTGGAATGGGCTTTATTCAGCCGACGGACAAGCCGGTCACCGGATTGGACGAGAAGGTGGAGCGGACGGCGATGGAAGCCGCGAGGAGAAAGTTCTCGCCGGAATTCATGAACCGGCTGGACAAAGTTGTGGTGTTCCATCCCCTGAAACGGGAACAACTTGAAGAAGTACTTGAGATTGAACTTGGACAAGTACAGCAGAGAGTGCTGGAAACGGCGAAAGGGCAGTTTCTGTTCCGTGTTACGGGAGCAGGAAGGGAGTTCTTGCTACAGGAAGGGACCGACCAGCGGTACGGAGCCCGTCACTTGAAGCGAGCCATTGAGCGCTACGTGGTGTATCCACTGGCGAATCTGCTGGCTACGGAGCAGGTGCACTTGGGAGATTTGGTATGCATCGATTGGGACCGCCAGCACAAGGAACTAACATTCGCTCGAGAGGGTGAAGGCGCCCTAGTGGCGCCGGCGGTGCCCCAGATTGGGCAACTCGCCGCTGCCGCGGAAGCAAAAGACGGCAAGACGGCGGATCCGCCGACGGAAGTGGTGGTTGCCGAGCGAAAACTGCGGGCGGCGCAGCCATCCGTGGCACCCGCAGCCGCTCCGCAGGGGCGGAAAAAGTCGGATCGCTAGAAAAATCAATCTGTTGGAAGGAAACTGGGGCGCGCCAAGTCGGGTGCGCCCCTTTTTGTCGTCTGAGGACTGACAGAAACTGTTTCATCCTCTCACTTTGAACCTGTATGGAACACCGTCTCACGGCGTGAGACAGTTTCCACAATTGCAATACTCGTATGTCATTGAGTTTGTACCGGCTTGTGCCCACGCAAGGGACGGCGCGGATTGGCAGTTCTCATGCTCTATTCCCATCCAAGCGCATGGCTGAGACGCATGGAGCGTCTTGGGCAAGTGAATGCGGAAGGGAACAAAGCTATGAAAGCCGCTGCCAGACAGCAACTGGATCCATCCATTCGCAGCACCGACAGCCGAGATTTTGAAGGAGCCCTGCGCTCTAAGATCGTCGGACAAGCGGAAGGGGTGCAGGCGCTGGTGGACCTCTATCAAGTCTTCTGCGCCGGCTTAAACTCACCTGGGCGGCCGGTGGGAAACCTCCTGTTCCTGGGCCCTACGGGTTCGGGCAAGACACGCATTGTGGAAGCAGCTGCAGAGATTCTGTTTGGGGATGCGCGCGCGGTAATCAAGGTTGATTGTGCGGAGTTCCAGCATTCGCATGAGATTGCCAAGCTGATTGGTTCGCCTCCGGGGTATTTGGGACACCGCGAGACTCACCCGCTGATTACCCAGGAAGCTTTGGCCGCAAGCCATACGGAGAAGCTGAAGCTTAGCTTTTTGCTGTTTGACGAGATTGAGAAGGCGTCGGATGCCCTTTGGCAGTTGCTGCTGGGCATGTTGGATAAGGCGACTTTGACTCTGGGCGACAATCGCCGGGTGGATTTGTCGCAGACGGTGATTTTCCTGACGTCGAACTTGGGCGGCGGTGAGATCACGGAACTGATGCAAGGCGGAATGGGCTTCGTGCAGCCGAAAGACAAACCGGCTGCGGGGCTTGACCAAAAAGTTGAACGCACGGCAGTGGAAGCCGCGCGCAGAAAGTTTTCGCCGGAATTCATGAACCGGTTGGACAAAGTGGTGGTCTTTCATCCTCTGCGCCGGGAACAACTTGAGGAAGTACTTGAGATTGAGCTTGGGCAAGTGCAGCAAAGGGTTTTGGAGACGGCGAAAGGGCAATTCCTGTTTCGGGTTACGGCCGCTGGGAGAGAGTTTCTGTTGCAGGAAGGAACCGACCAGCGCTACGGAGCGCGGCACCTGAAGAGGGCGATCGAGCGGCACGTCGTGTACCCACTGGCGAATCTGCTTGCTACGGAGCAAGTGCACCTGGGAGACCTGGTTTGCATCGATTGGAACAAGGACAATGAAGGATTGAGCTTCGTTCGCGAAGGCGAAAACTTGGCGATACCGGCGCGGCGGGTGGAAGCAGTCGCAGCCCCGCGAGCGGCGCAAGCGAGAAGCGGCAGGAGCGTTGAAGCGCCTTCCACGGCGATCGGGCCTGAGCCCGCGCCACGGATGGCTCGCTAAACCAACTTTTAATTCAGCTTTCCAAATTCTAAACCGCCCGGGAGGAACTCCTCCCGGGCTTTTTTCTTTTGCGTGCGCCGCGGTGTAAAGTTATTGAGAACGCGGAGATTTCGCATGCATAAGCGTGCACAGGTTGATTTGGCGGAAGTGTATGGCGGGGCGAAAATCAAAGTTCGGTGTGCGCGGCTGGGAGATTGGGTGTGCCTGCTGCGCGTGGTTGGAACAGTTTTTGCGGTTTCGCTTTGCTTCTTGATTCCGACGTGTACGCGAGCGCAGCGCACACAGTTTAAGCCGGGATGGAACGCTTATTCTCCCCAGCAAGACATCGACTTAGGCAAGCAGGTTGCAACGGACGCGGAAAAACAATTGCCGCCGTGCAACGCGCCGAAAGTAGATGCGTACTTAACGGATCTGGGCAGGAAACTGGTCGCGAAACTGCCGACCGGAGGAGTGAAGTACCCGTTCGAGTTTCATTGCGTGAATGACAAGGCCATCAACGCGTTTGCCTTGCCAGGCGGGTATGTGTTCGTGAACCGAGGGGCCATCGAGGCTGCGGACAATGAGGCGCAGCTTGCCGGGGTGATGGCGCATGAGCTGTCGCACGTGGCGCTGCGGCACGGCACAACGGAAGCGACGAAGGCGCGGGCGGCGCAGGGGTTCGTAGGAATCCTGGGAGCCATTTTGGGAGACAACGCGGGGGGAGCGCTGTTGACGGAACTCGGGAGATTCAGTGCCGGCGGTGTCCTGCTACGGTATTCGCGTGCGACCGAGACGCAGGCGGATGTTGTCGGCACCCAGGTGCTTTACGATGCGGGATACGATCCGCGGGCGCTGGCACAGTTTTTCGAGAAGATTGAAGCCGACAGCAAAGGGCAGAACCCGCCGGAGTTTTTCTCGGACCATCCGAACCCAGAGCACCGCGTGGAGAGGGTGGACGAAGAGATTGCTAAGCTGGGTGGGCTGCCGGCGAAGATGAAGAAAGATTCTCCGGAGTTTGAGGCCGTCAAGCGCGAGGTCTCGGCGCTGCCTGTGTTGAAGAGGGAGACTCTGGCTGGGGAAGGGCCTGCTTCCAAGCCTGTTGGGCCGCCGACTCTTCCTTCGGCGAATTACGCGGAGTATCAGGCGACGGCTTACGCGATGAAATATCCAGACAACTGGAAAAAGTACGGGGAGAAAAATAGTGTTTCGTTCGCGCCGGACGGCGGAGTGATGGAGGTTAACGACGGAGAAGCGGGCTTGGCGTACGGAGTAATCGTGAGTGTAACGAAAGCCGAGGGAGATGCCAGCGAAGCAAAGACGCTGGAAAAGGCGACGCAGGAGATGATTGTTACGCTGCAAAAAGGCAACCCCAAGATGAAGATTGAACGGCAGTCAGGGCGGGTGCGCGTGAATGGGCGGCCGGGACTTTCGACCTATTTGAGCAATGAGTCTCCGGCAGGCGGCGAGGAGACGGATTGGCTGATCACCGTGCTGCGGCCTGAGGGGCTAGTGTCTTTCGTGTGCGTTGCGCCACAGAAGGACTATGAAAAGTACGACAAGACGTTCTCATCGATTCTGGATAGCGTGAGATTTCAGAAGTAAGGAGGCAGCTGCTCGAGGCGAATCCGAATAGACGCAAGCGAACCGTGACAGCGAAAGTAGATGGTAGAGAACGAGGGCGTTCCGAATGGATTCGGAACGCCCTCGTTGATTTATGCGCGTTTATTCGCTGACTACCATTTTCTATCGTCGCTATCGCCATCGCTAAACAAGAAGGGCAGGACGTGAACCTGTTCCTTGCGAACGGCCTGGAGTTGGTTGGGATCGATTCCGAGGACTTTAAGAATTGTAGCGGGAACCTGCTGGTTCGAAACGGGAGTCTTAACGGTAATGGCGTCGAGGCTTGGGTTGGAAACGAGCAGCGCAATGTGCGTATCGTCTTCATTGAAACCACCGTGCTCTGCGATCTTGGTGCCGCCCGTGAAAATAACGCCGGTGTTGACCTTGAGAATGATGTCCGGAGTGCGCGGATCGTCGACGGGGCTGTTGAATTTATTCTGCAGGGATTGCCCCGCGAAGATTTCCTGGATGCCGAGGTGGGCTTGCACCGCTGGATCGCTGATTTGTTTCACCACACTTGTGACCAGGGATGGATTGGTCAGCCAAATAAGGGAACCGTCGTCCGAGATGTCGAAAGCATCCGCAGAGCCGAGGGTATTGGTGGGTTCGCCGCCGCCGATGTTGTGGTTCTTGGTGATGTCAATCGGCGACTGTCCGTGCTTGGCTCCGACGATGATGAGCGTGGAATCGTAGATGCCTTCCTTCTTTAGCTCAGAGACAAACTTGCCGAGCGATTGATCGATAAAATCGAGTTCGCTCGCGAGGCCGGGGTTCGGCGTGCCGAGGACGTCGGCGTAACCGCCAGTGGCCCCAGTAACCGGATCAACCTTGAGCTTTTCACCCACGCTTACAGCCTGGAAATTTGTCCCGAAAATGGTCGGTACACCAACTTTTTTGGAGCGGTCGTGGTTCCAGCCATCGATCTGGTTGAGTACCGCTACAACGTGCGTCTCGTCGTAGCACTGGATGTCGGCGAAGCTGTTGGTCCAGCCGTCATCCGGGGTGTTGTCTTGGAAGGGGACTGGATTGCAAAAAGGCAAATCAGGGAAAGACAGAGCTACAGGAATTGAATTAATTTCGGGCCCGTAGAAGTCGTCCACTCCTTTGCCGCTGGGGCCATTGGTCCACTCGTAAGAGGGGTGCTTGTCGGTCCAGGCAGTGCGGCCGCCATTGGCTTTCACCACTTCAAAGATGGTGTTCACGCGCAAGTACTCGTGAGGCAGGATGGGCGTGCAGGTGGTAGCGTTCCGTGGAAGAAATGCGGGATTGATGCCTCCCCCGCCGTCGAGCCGTTTCAAATCGATGTCAACCCCCTCGTCGTACTCGACGACGCCGCCAGCCGTGGTGGGGCAGGGGCCGCTCACTGTGCCGATGTCGCCATTGGGGGCTGCTTGATACGCAGTGGAGCGATTGAAGGTGACGTCATACCATAGGCCGACAGTGGTCGGTGAGCCGCCGGTGACGAGAGAAGCGAGACCTGGGAAGGAATCAGAAGGAGTGGAAGTGGCGGCGTTGGTGTAGGTGACGCCGTGACCGCTGAGCTGAGCGAGGGTGGATTGCGGGTGCGAGTTGACGTAATTGGATAGATCCAGTGCGTGAAGCCCGTCGACGCTGATTAGCAAAATGTGTTTGATCTTACGTGTGTCAAGTTCATCGTCCGCGCGGACTGGACGCGCAAACGTGGATCCGAGAAGACCGAAAGACAGAGTGATTGCTAGCAATCTTTGTTTCAAGTGAATCTCCTTTGTGGTTGCAAGATGTTCTGAAAAACTATCGACGATAGTAGAGTGTGCGGATGGAGTGTTACGGGACGGAGAATGGTTGGTGTGTGGAGTGTGAAGCGACGGAAAAACTTTCTAGAAGAATTTGAACAATCAGGGAGGGGCACGCGAGGCCGCGGCGCGGGGGACTGGCTGAAAAGAAAGAACTAGTGCGAGGGAGTGGAGGCGATTTTATCTGGCTCGCTGGCCGCTTCGTCGTGCACTGCCTCGTGGAGGCTGGCGGCGCGTTGGAGGGCGTCGGCGATGCTTGGGCAGATATTCTCCGTGCCGACGTGGCGCTCGAACTCGGCTTGATGCATAAGTTGGGCAGGTTGTTCGCGGGCGCCGCAAAGGAGCAGGGAGCGGCCGGAGGCGTGGAGCGTATCGGCCAGGTCGCGGATGGCGCCGAGGCCTGTGGCGTCGATGGCGGTCATGTTGCGCAGGCGCAAGATAACGATGGGTGGAAGGGAATCCACGTCGCGAAGAATCTCTGCGAATTTGTCGGTTGCTCCGAAGAGAAACGGGCCATGAATGCGATAGACCGTAGCATAGGGCGGAATGTCTTTGCCCTGCAGGATATGCTTGCGGCTATCCTCGACATAGTCCTTTGTTACGCGCGCCACAGTAGTGGTGCGGGATACTTTGCGGATGAACATGAGCGCGGCGAGGACCATGCCGACTTCTACCGCGAACGTGAGATCAGCTACGACGGTGAGCGTTACCGTGATCAGCCAGACGGCGATATCGGCGGGGGTAAGTTTCAGGATTTCCGGGATTTCGCGCCACTCCCCCATGTTGTAGGCGACGATCATGAGAATGGCGGCGAGAGCGGCGAGAGGCACGTTCTTCACGAGGGGCGCGGCGAAGAGGACGATGGCGAGCAATGTGAGGGCGTGAATCATGCCTGCGACGGGAGTTTTTGCACCGGAACGGACATTTGTAGCGGTGCGCGCGATGGCGCCTGTGGCGGGTAAGCCGCCGAATAAGGGAGAAACTATGTTCGCAAAGCCTTGAGCGACTAGCTCGACGTTGGGATTGTGCTTGTCATTGCTCATGCGGTCGGAGACGACCGCGGACATCAAGGACTCGATGGCGCCGAGCATGGCAACGGTGAAGGCCGGAGAAAGAAGCTGGCGCGCGGTGTCGTAGCTGAAATGCGGAATCGCAAATGTGGGAAGGCCACTGGGGATCCCGCCGAAGCGCGTGCCAATCGTTTCGACAGGCATGCGCAGCAATGTGACAGCGATGGTGGCGCCGAAGGTAACGACGATGGCTCCCGGGATGCGCTTGGCAAACTTGAGACAGAAAATCATCACGGCGATCGAAAGAATGGCGAGCGCGGTGGCGGGCATGGAGATGGTGTTCCAGGCTGCGCCGAAAGCTTCCATGCGATGGAAGAAGTCGCCGGGGACGTGGTCCATGCGAAGACCGAAAAAATCGCGAATCTGAGTACTGGCAATGAGAATGGCGATACCGTTGGTGAAGCCGATGATAACGGGGCGAGGGAAATATTTGACGGCGGCACCCATGCCGGTGATTCCTAGAAGCACGAGCAGCACGCCGGCCATCATGGTGCATTCAAAAAGGCCGTCGATGCCATGTTTGGCGATGATTCCGGAAATTACGACGACAAAGGCGCCGGTGGGTCCGCCGATCTGCGTTTTTGAGCCGCCAAGGGCGGAGATAAGAAAGCCAGTGACGATGGCGCAGTAGATTCCGGCCTGAGGAGAGACGCCGGAGGCAATAGCGAACGCCATCGCGAGCGGGAGAGCTACCAGGCCGACGGTCACGCCTGCGATTAAGTCTGAAAGAAATTTATGCCGGTCGTAATCACGCAGAAGCAGGACGGATTTTGGAAGCCACTGATTTAGAGCGGAAGTCATGCGAGCACGGGCAAGTGAGAGAACTCCAGTTTCATAATTCTATCAGGGGAAGTGCGGGCAGAGTTTCGCGAATTGAGGAGTGTGCCGCAAACAAAAATGTGAAGCGGGTCTGTTGAGAGCGAAAAGCAGATCCGTCGCTTCGCTCGGGATGATAAATGATTCCGTCCTCTTTTAGTCCGCGGCTTCGCTGCGAGAGGTTTGGGACTTCCAACGAAGGATCGGCTTGCGGGCGGCGCCGACTTCATCGAGACGACGGACGCGGGTGGTGTGCGGGGCGGTCTTGACGAGTTCGGGATTTGTGGCAGCTTCTTCGGCGATCGAGCGCATGGCGTCGATGAAGAGGTCGCATTCTTCGCGGGATTCGGATTCGGTGGGCTCGATCATCAGCGCGCCGGGAACGATCAGCGGGAAAGCGGTGGTGTAGGGATGGAAGCCGTAGTCGATGAGGCGCTTGGCGATATCCATCGTGTTGACGCCATTTTTCTTTTGGAGCGCGTCGCTGAAGACGACTTCGTGCATGGAGGGCAGGGAATAAGGGAGATCGAAAACGCCTTCGAGATGTTTGCGAATGTAATTCGCGTTGAGGACGGCGTCTTCGGTGGCCTGCCGCACGCCGGGGCCGTAGGCGAGGATGTAAGCAAGCGCACGGACCAAAACGCCGAAATTTCCGCTGAAGGCCTTGACGCGGCCGATCGAGTCCGGGCGCATTTGTTCGAGCGCGAGGCGGCCGCCTTCTTTTTCCACGAGAATCGGCACAGGGCGAAAGGGTTCGAGGATTTTTTTCATCGCGACCGGGCCGGCGCCGGGTCCGCCGCCGCCGTGGGGCGTCGAGAATGTTTTGTGCAGGTTGAGGTGCATCACGTCGACGCCGAGGTCGCCGGGGCGCGTGATGCCGGTGAGCGCGTTCATGTTGGCGCCGTCCATATAGAGAAGCGCGCCCTTATCGTGCAGAATCTTTGCGATTTCCGGAATGCGCTCTTCAAAAATGCCGAGAGTCGAGGGATTGGTGATCATCAGCGCGGCAACGTCTGGAGTTACGAGGTCGCGCAGCTTGTCGACGTCGATCTGGCCGTGCGATTCGGACTCGATGTTTTCGACTTCGTAGCCGGCGATCACCGCCGTGGCGGGATTGGTGCCATGCGCGGAGTCCGGGATCAAAACCTTTTTGCGCGGGTTACCATTTTTTTCGTGATAGGCGCGTATGAGCAGGAGGCCAGTTAATTCTCCTTGAGCGCCGGCGGCAGGTTGCAGCGTTACGGAGTCCATGCCGGTGATTTCCAGGAGGCATTTTTCCAGGAGTTGCAGAATTTTGAGACAGCCTTGGGAGAGCTCTTGCGGTTGGTAGGGGTGTTCGGTCGCGATGCCGTCGAGGCGGGCGACGAATTCGTTAACGCGGGGATTGTATTTCATCGTGCAGGACCCAAGCGGGTACATGCCGAGGTCGATGGCGTAATTCCATGTGGAGAGGCGCGTGAAGTGGCGAATGACTTCGATTTCGCTGACTTCGGGAAAGCCCTCGACGCCTTCGCGGCGGTGATCGATGCCCAGCGATTTTGCGGCGTCGGCGGCGGGAACATCAAGTGGAGGCAGTTCGAACGCGCGCTTGCCGGGCGAGGATTTTTCGAAGATTAGGCCTTCGTTTTGGTTCGTATGCGTCGTCGCTTTTTTGATTTTGTCGGTCATAGCTTCCATTTGCGGCTGACGGGCACGGCGTGCGGTGCCCGTACGAAGATAAATGCGTTCAAACGGGTTGTTCCAGGGCGCGGCGCAGTGCGGCGGAGAAGCGTTCGATTTCGGCGCGGGCTGTTGTTTCTGTTACACAAACTAGCGCGTGCTTTGTCAGTTCGGGATAGGCCGTACCCAAGACGAATGGGCCAATGATTTTTTCACGTAAGAGATAGGCGTTTACGATTTTTACGGAGCGCGGGAGCTCGACCGTAAATTCATTGAAGAATGGCGCGTCGAAAGCGCGGCGGACTCCGGGAATTTTCTCGAGTTCGGCGAGCGCGAATTGCGCTTTCGAGAGATTTTGGTGCGCCATCTCGCGCAGGCCTTCTTTGCCGAGGAGCGTGAGGTGAACCGTGGCGGCGAGCGCGCAAAGCGCTTGATTCGTGCAGATGTTGGACGTGGCTTTCTCGCGGCGTATGTGCTGCTCGCGAGTGGCCAGTGTCAGGACGAATCCGCGGCGGCCTTCGGAGTCGGTGGTTTGGCCGGCGAGGCGGCCTGGCATTTGGCGCACAAATTTATCGCGTGACGCCACGACGCCGGCGAACGGGCCGCCATAACTAGGAGCCAGGCCGAAGCTCTGGGCTTCCATCGCGACAATGTCGGCTTCAGCAGGCGGGCGCATCACGCCGAGGGAGACGCCTTCTGTGATTGCGGTAACCAATAGCGCGCCGGAAGCATGCGCTGCGTTGGCAAGCGGAGCAAGCGTTTCGATCACGCCAAAAAAGTTTGGCGATTGCACTACAACTGCGGCGACATCGTCTTTGAGCGCGGATTGCAGCGCTTTTTGATCGAGCGTGCCGTTTGCGCCGTAACCGATTTCTTCCACATGCAAGCCGGAATTCTTGGCGTAGGTTTTCAGGACGTCGCGGTATTCTGGATGGACGGAGCGCGCGACAAGAATGCGGCTGCGGCCAGTAAGGCGCTCGGCCATCAAGACGGCTTCGGTCGTCGCCGTGGAACCGTCATACATCGAAGCGTTGGCCACTTCCTGCCCAGTGAGCTGGCACATCAGAGTTTGAAACTCGAAGATGGCTTGCAGCGTGCCCTGCGTGATTTCAGCCTGATAGGGCGTGTACGAAGTAAGAAATTCACCGCGTTGGATGATGGCGTCGGTGACCACTGAGCGGAGATGATTGTAAACGCCGGCGCCGAGAAAACTGGTGTAGCCGCCAGAATTTTCCGCCGCGCGGGCTTTGAAAAAATCGATGATTTCCGTTTCCGAGAGTGGCCCTGGCAAATGCAGAGCTTCGCGAAGCCGGTAGCGCTCCGGAATGCTTGAGAACAATTCGTCGATCGATTTTGCGCCGATAGCGGCGAGCATGTCCTGCCGTTCGGCAGGACTTTTCGGAAGATAGCGCATCAGGCGGAGGCTTCCTTGCTTTGCGAAGCGATGTAGGCTTCATAAGCGGCGGTGTCCATCAGGCCGCTGATCTCCGCAGGATTGGCGAGGCGCACTTTGATGAGCCACCCCGCGCCATGCGGATCGGTATTGATTGTCTCGGGAGTGTTGTGCAGAACCTCGTTGGCTTCGACGACTTCGCCCGAAGCGGGAGCATAAATGTCGCTGACGGCCTTAACCGATTCCACCGTGCCAAACGTTTTACCGGCTTCGATCTTCGAGCCAACTTTCGGCAGCTCAACGAAAACAACGTCGCCCAACTCGTGCTGAGCGTAGTCGGTGATGCCGATTGCTGCCACGTCACCTTTCACGTCCACCCATTCGTGTTCTTTGGTGTAGCGATAATTTGCCGGATACGCCATTGGACCACTCCTCGCCGCCCCGTCGGACCAGGGCCAGCCTGATAAAGTTTGTCTCAGTCACTTGCTGCGGCTTGCGGCACCGCAGTCTTCTTCGACCGTTTGTAGAACGGTGTCGCGACGACTTGCGCTTTACATTTCTGCGCGCGGATCTGCACGTAAATCGCTGTGCCAAGCACCGCCTTCTCGGGCGGAACGTAGGCGAGCGCGATATTTTTGCAAAGCGTCGGCGAAGGCGAGCCGCTGGTAATCACCCCAATGACATCGCCGTTTTCGTTACAGCAGCAATATTCATCCCGAGCGATGCCGCGGTCCACCATTTCGAGGCCAACGAGAGTGCGAGTAACGCCCGCGTCTTTTGCGCGTTCCAGCGCTGCGCGCCCGATGAATTCACCCTTTTCCATTTTGCAGTAGCGATCCAGACCCGCTTCCCAGACATTGATTTTGTCGCTGATTTCGTGACCATAGAGCGCCATCTTGGATTCAAGACGAAGCGTATTGCGCGCGCCAAGGCCGCAGGGAATGATGCCGAACTCGTGCCCCGCCTCCATCACTTTGTTCCAGACCATCTCGCTTGTTGCGGCGTCTGATGGGACATAAATCTCGAAGCCGTCTTCGCCGGTATAGCCTGTTCGCGCGATAAGTGTGTTCTTCAGCCCGCAGACTGTCCCGTGCAAGAACCAATAATTTTTGATGACACCGAGATTTGCATCGGTCAGCTTTTGCAGCAACTCTTGCGCGCGCGGGCCCTGGATCGCGAGCTGGGTGTACGCGTCGCTGAGGTCTTCGACGACGCAGTCGAACCCTTTCGTATTTTCGCGAACCCAACTGACATCTTTCTCGCGCGTGCCAGCGTTGATCACCAGCAAATAGTCGTCTTCCCCGAGGCGATGTACGATCACGTCATCGACGAACGTGCCTGCAGGATAAAGCATCGCCGAATAATGCGCCTGGCCGATGGCGAGCTTCGACGCGTCGTTCATACTGATGTGCTGGACAGCCGCAAGAGCACCGCCAGGCGTACGTCCGCTGCGAATGCGAATGTCGCCCATGTGGCTGACGTCGAAAACGCCTACGCCGGCGCGAACTGCTTTATGTTCTGCGACCAGACCGCCGCTCGCAGGGTACTCGACAGGCATGTCCCAGCCGCCGAAATTGACCATTTTCGCGCCCAAACGGCGGTGCACCGCGTTCAGCGGCGTCTTGCGAAGTTCGGCGATAAGAGGAGTCGTGACAGATTCCATTCTGTGTGCTCGGGAAGAAATTGATACTAACATGCACCTCGAAACGCGTCAAAGAAGGGGCGGCGGGATGGCAAAAGTGGAAGCGCGGGATGGATAGCAGCGGGTGCAACCCAGAGGCAGGGAATGTAATTAAAGAAACGCGGCATGGCCCGAACGTCCAGCTTGCTGCCTTCTGCCAACGTCAGGTACAGTTTTCGTGGAGGCTCCCATGCAGGGTCCTGTCGTTTGCGTTCAATGTGACAAGACGGAAGGCAGTTGCAACTGCGAAAAGTATTGCACGATCTGCAAGGGGCAGATTCACGTGAAGCTCTGTGCAGACGGCCTGTATTATTGCCCGGACTGCCGGGAAGCTTGCGATGTCGCGCTCGCGAGCAATCACAGTGAACGCTGAACACAAAGGCATCGAGCTGCAGATTGACGCTGATGCGCGGCTGGCGGCCGCGGCCGGCGGCGCTGCACGTTTTTTGGGAGAGTCGGCTGGATTGACGGGCGAGGAAGTTGCCGAGCTGCAAAAGTCCGTCGTCGCTGCGTGCGAGGAAGCGTTCGAACATTTGACCGGCGAGCATGCGCACCTAACTGTAAAGCTGGAGCGTTTTCCGGACCGCATCGAGGTGTCGATGTCCCACGAAGGCGGCGCGGAGCCTGCTGTGGGACTGGACCGCATCGCTGGATTTGCGACTCAGATTGGATCCGCGGGCGGGCTGGGTGGCGTGGACCGCGTTCAATACGAAGCTCACAATGGCATAGCTGTCACGCGGTTGACGAAGTACCTGGGCCGCGCGCCGCACATCGCATAGCTTTTTGTTCCTAAGAAAAAAAGGAGCCGGACTCTTTCAAGTGTCCGACCCCTTTTTCTGTTCGCTAGGTAAAACCGCCGTACAGCTACATTTTAAAGGAGAAAGTATTGTGCTTGATGAGCGAGGTCATTTGATCGTCGCTCAGAGACATGTGCAAGGTGACGCGGTCACCTCCCGGAACGATACGCACCTGATCGAGCAACGCGGCCAGGTCCGGATTGTCTTTTTGCGCTTGATACCGCTTGTAGAGGAATCCCGCTTGTAGCAGTTGTCCCAGCGTGTTGGCGTCATCGGTGGAACCGCAGATGGCCTGTACTTTCGCGTCGAGGTCGCTTCCGGCCTCAATATTGATAATAGAGTTTTGCATGCGCATCACGAGCTTTGCGGCTTCGGGGAATTGCTGGATCTCAGGAGCCAATTGCTGCATCGCCAAGCGAGTATAGGCAGGGTTGGTGACCAGCCATACGGCACTGCCGGTGTTGGCTTCGTTGATCAGCGAAAAGAACTTGTCGTTGCGCATCAGGCCATCCTCATCGCCGAAGCGCACGCTGATCATCTTCTCCAGAATGCTCCTGTGCCCATACGCGGCTGTGCTGGCATCGATGAAAACGAAGAAGAGGTCCGTTGCGCCCGTTCCGGTGCCAAAGGCGTAGAAGGTATAGCCGTGGAATGAGGTCGTGGGAAGCTTTTGCTTCTTGAAGTAAGAGGCAGTCGAATCCTGATTGAAGTTGCCCAGCGCGACGCCCACCATCTGTTCACCATTGGGAACCGCGTCTGAGCCAGTGCCTTCGGTCTTGGCGGTCAATCCCTCCGCCACCAGAGCCCAGGCGATCTCATCCACTTGGCTGTTGGGGTCATTGCCAGTGGAAGCCAGGAATTTCTCGAATTGACGAAAACGCTCAGGAAGCACTTGCTCTTGCAATTGCGGGAACCATTTCAAGGTTCGGGCTTTCTTCAGGTCGGCATAGCCGAATTCGCCTACGTCTTTGGGGAACATCCCGATTACATTAGAGGCGAGAGTGCCAGCTTGCGCCGGCTTGGGCTGCGCCAGCGCCATCGCAAGCAGGAGGCTCGTAGCCAAAATTCTATAAAGCGCCGGCACAAACTTGGCCGGGCTTAGATTCGCCGTAACTTTCATGAACTGCTCCTTTCGATGGCCGGGGGGAATATCTATTCTACGCGGTCGTCGAGCGGGGCGCATTCCCCAATTGCTCGCGAAGAGAGGCGACTTTTGTTCGCATCAGCGCCACGTAGGCGCTATCGGAAATTCCATCGAGATTAATCTCGACGTTGGCTAAAGCCCCGCGTGCCCCTGCCGCGGCCATGTAGCGTGCTACTTCCAAGTCTGACCTCATGGATGCGGCGGCGATAGCATCCAGTTGTCCCAAACGTTCGAAAAGGGCAACGGCGAGCTCCGCCACCTGCAGCGGGACCTCGGAAGCGCCTCTTGTGGCGGCTTGAATGGCGGTTTCCCGTTTTTGCACCTCGTCAACATTGCCCTGAGGCAACTTGAACGCGCTGATGACGGCGTCGTAGGAAGCCGCGTCGCGGTCGATAGCTCCAGCAAGTTCGTCGGCGGTGCGGCGCAGGGCGTCCAATTCCGTGGAGAGCCTGTCGACATAAGCCGCCTGCGATTTCTTCTTTCGTGAAAGGCCGGCAACCATTTGACCCAGCGAAGCCGCCAGCGCGCCGGCCATAGCGGAGACGCTGCCGCCTCCCGGCGTCACGGTCGGCGCCGCCACAGCTTCCAGAAACGGGCGAGCCAAATTAGCGAATTTGCCGTCCTTGGCTGTTTCGAGCGGTACTCCACTAAGTGCAGCGGCCAGCTTATTTTCAAACACCTGCGCGGGGGAGAAGTTTTCCAACTGCAGAAAGAAATCCGCTGCCATTTCGATCGCTTTCTTGGGGATCAGCCCGACGATTTCGCTGCCAACGGGCACCGCGCCGTGGCGCTCCGCTTCGCGCTTCACCATTTCGTAGACGCGGTGCATCGGCGTTTGCTCGAAATCAGTCAGGTTAATGGAGACTTGCGCCAGGTTGCGCGCCTTCAGCTCCACTCCCATGGATTTGACGTAGCGCAGGCCGCCCGAGGAAAAGCGGATAGCTTTGGCAATTTTGTTGGCGATGCCGACGTCCGAAGTGTTCAGGTTCACGTTGTACGCGATCAGAAATTTGCGCGCGCCAACTACGGTAACACCTGCCGTAGGGTGCAGCTTCGGTTCGCCCACGTCCGGCTGGCGGTCGTGATTGTGCTTCATCTCTTCGCGCAAGCCCTCAAACTGGCCTCGGCGCACATTTTCCAGATTCACGCGGTCGGGCCGCTTCGCCGCAGCTTCATAGAAAAACACAGGAATTCGGTATCGTGCCCAAATTTCGTGCCCGGTGCGGTGTGCCAGAGCGACACAGTCTTCGATGGTGACGCCCTCAATCGGTATGAACGGAACGACGTCCGTTGCGCCCACGCGGGGGTGCGCTCCCGTGTGTTTCGTCAGATCGATCAGCTCCATAGCCTTGCCGACGCCGCGCAATGCTGCTTCCGCGACGACATCTGGCTCTCCCGCCAGCGTGACGACGCTGCGATTGTGATCCGCGTCCATCTCGCGGTCGAGGACGTATACTCCGGGGACGCTGCTCATCGCCGAGACAATGGCGTCGACCTTCGCGGGATCTCGCCCCTCGGAAAAATTCGGCACGCATTCAATCAGTCGTTTCATCGCAAACGTGTCCCCCGCGCATCACCAGACCATGATAGGAGATTTTGCGCCTCCAGAGCCAACCGCACACCGCGGGAAGTGCCGTCGACGGTGCAAAATGCTCTTCGCTGTTTATTTTGGCGGTTTGATAAAAGGGCTCGGCGGAGGATATCTCTTGTCGCCCGCCGGAGGCATAGGCCGGAAATCCTTACTCACGCGCGGCAGCGCTGGCGGAGTGTATTTTTTCGACGGCATCGATGCCAATGGCTTTTTCTCTACCTTCTTCGGAGCCGCCTCGCCCTTCATAAACTGAACCACTTGCCTGATAAAAAACACGATTCCTACCACCCAAAGCCCGATGATCGCGGATTCGTACAACGTGAAGCCGAATGCCGTGAGAAAAAAAGTGGCGATAACGAAGAGAATTCCCAAAACGGGATAAAAGTGCTCCGACAACAAAGACTTCTGCTGCGTCCTCTTTACTTGCAGGACTTTTATCTTTTTTTCCGGTCTTTTCCGCGGGTTAGGCTTTGGCTTTGTCGGCGGCATGGACCACGACACCCCGCTTCATGGTCAACCAGCAGGTGTTCATTCCAAAAGAATAAGGAATTTCGCGGTAATCGGCCACTTCGAAGACGGCCAGGTCCGCTAATTTGCCAACCCCGAGTGAGCCGATGTGCTTTTCTCGGCGCAGGGCGTAGGCCGCGTTGATGGTCGCGGCCGCGATGGCTTCAGCGGGTGTCATCCTGAGTTGGCTGCAGGCCAGCGACAATATCATCGGCATGCTCATCGTTGGGCTGGTGCCGGGGTTGTAGTCCGTGGCAAGGGCGACGATCGCGCCGGCTTCGATGAGTTTGCGGGCTGGCGCGTATTTCGCGAGACCAAGATGGAAATCGCAGCCGGGAAGGAGCGTGGCGACAGTCTGCGATTTGGCCAGTACTGTGATGTCGTTGGCATTGACTTGCTCGAGATGGTCGCAGCTGGCTGCGCCAAGCTTCACGGCAAGTTGTGTCGCTCCCGTGCGTGTGAGCTGTTCCGCATGGAGCCTGGGAGCCAAGCCCTGTTGTTTGCCAGCTTCGAGGATCTGCTTGGATTGCTCTCGAGTGAACGCGCCGCGATCGCAGAAGACATCGCAGAACTCTGCGAGTTTTTCTTCCGCCACTTCGGGAATCAGCTTTTCAGTGAGCAGCGCAATGTACGCTCTTACGCCTGCGGGCAATCCGCGATATTCCGCAGGAACGACATGCGCGCCGAGAAACGTGGAGACGATATCCAGAGGCTGCTCGGTGGCAAGCTCCTTGTGGAGGCGCAGAATTTTCAATTCGCTTGCAACATCCAAGCCATAGCCGCTTTTTGCTTCGATGGTCGTCGTGCCATAAGCCGCGAATTGGCTGAGCGCCCGGCGCGCGCGCTGTTTCAATGCCTCCGAAGTCGCCGCCCGCAACTTTTTCACGGAGTTCAATATCCCGCCGCCTTTGCGGGCAATCTCTTCGTAACTTGCGCCGGCGATTTTCAGCTCATATTCTTCGGCGCGGCTGGTGGCGTGGATTAGATGGGTGTGCGAATCGACAAAGCCTGGCAACGCGACACGGCCGCCAAGATCCAATTTTTCCGCGGCGGCCGCTTCCGCAAGTGCTTCGATCTTCGCGCGCGTTCCAACGGCCGCGATCAACCCATCACAAACGAGGAGCGCCCCGTCTTTGATGATGCCGAGGTCGGCAAGCGCGGCGCCGCGACGGGGGTCGCGTCCGCGCAACGTCAAAAGCTGTGAAGCGCCCGTGATGAGTAGGGAGGTTGGCAAGGCCCGAGTATTATGCCGGATAGATGATGGGAGTGCACAGCAGCAATGAGACAGGCATTCTCGCCTGTCCCATACTCGTTTGCTGCCTGTGTGAAAGGAAAAAATCGACAGACAAGAATGTCTGTCCTACTCTAAGCCCCGGCCGCTTGCCCCTTAAAGGCCGGCACAAACACATCGTGCACAAACTCTTCAAACGTCGTAGGCGTACTGTTCGCTGCCGACCTCGGCTCGAGCGCGCGTACATGTCCTCGGTTCAATGCATCCGCCATTTCACAAATCAGCCCAGCCATGTTCTTCGAAATACCCATTTGCGTCATCGCTTGAATCATCTGTTCGTCAGGCAGTTGCACGTAATTCAAATTCGGTGTGCCAATCGCAGCGCCAATGATTTTCGCCATCTCCAGATAGTTTAGGTCGCGCTGGCCCACCAATTCGCGCGTCTGGTGCCCCGTGAAATCCAGTTTTGCCAGCGCATCAGCAGCCACCGCCGCAATATCGTTAGTAGCGATCGCTGGCAGTGCCAAATCCGCTCGCACCGGCCCCGCCATCATCCCAAAGCCCTTGATGGCCCCGACTTGCGCCAGCAGATTCTCCATGAAATATCCCGCGCGCAAGAAAAGAGCATTCAACTTCGGGACTCGCGAAAATCTCTCTTCCATCACGTGGAGCCCGGCGATCGGCCCCGTCTTGTCCGCTTTATCGGCGCCAAAGCTGCTCAGCGCCACTACATGGCCAATGCCCGCCGCTTGTAGGGCTTTCGCGATCGACTCCGTCGTCGCATCCTGTTCTGCCCGATAATCCGTACTGGTCATATTCGGCGGCACCAATGCGTAGACCGCCTTCGCTCCGGTGAAAGCTTTCGTCAGAGCAGCCGAATCCGTGACGTTCGCCTCGAAAATCTCCGCGCCCAGCACCGTAAATCCCTCGAGCCGCGCCTTACTCCGCCCCACAACCCGCACCTTGTGGCCGCCGTCCAAAAGCGTCTCCGCCACAACTTTTCCGGTGTGTCCCGAAGCCCCTAAAATAACGTACATGTTTCCTCCTCGAACCGCTTTCTGAGTATTTAGGATGCCAAACCCGACAGGGAAGATACGCGCTATAACATTGGTATTTTGACGCCGGTCTTCTTTGCGAACGCAATCGCGTCGGGATATCCGGCATCAACGTGACGGGCGACGCCCATACCGGGGTCGTTCGTAAGAACGCGCTCGATGCGAGCAGCCATTTCTTTTGTGCCGTCTGCCACCGTTACTTGCCCGGCGTGCTGCGAATAACCAATCCCCACACCGCCGCCATTGTGAATCGACACCCACGAAGCGCCGCTCGCTGTATTCACCAGCGCATTGAGCAGGGGCCAATCGGCAACGGCATCGGAACCGTCGAGCATGGATTCCGTCTCGCGGTAAGGCGAAGAAACCGAACCGCAATCGAGATGATCGCGCCCCATCACCACGGGCGCTTTTACCTCGCCACGTGCGACCAGTTCATTCAGCGCGAGGCCGAATTTGTCGCGTTCGCCGTACCCAAGCCAGCAGATCCTCGAGGGCAAGCCCTGAAACTTCACGCGTTTCTGCGCCAGCTTGATCCAACGCGTCAGGTGTTCGTCGTGCGGAAACATTTCCAGCACCAACTGATCGGTCCGCGCAATGTCCGAAGCCTCGCCGGAAAGTGCCGCCCAGCGGAACGGCCCTTTGCCCTCGCAAAAAAGCGGCCGAATGTACGCCGGCACAAATCCAGGAAAGTCATAAGCGTTCTTGACGCCATATTCGAACGCAAACGTTCGAATATTGTTCCCGTAATCGAACGTAACCGCGCCGAGTTTCTGCAAATCGAGCATGCCCTGAACATGCTTTGCCATCGCTGCCAGCGAATGCTTCCGATACTCCTGCGGATCCTTCTTGCGCAGCTCCAGCGCGGCTTCGAGCGTCATGCCATTTGGCACATAGCCAGCGATGGGATCGTGCGCGCTAGTCTGGTCCGTTAAAAGATCCGGCACCACGCCGCGCTTCGCCAACTCCGGAATCAAATCCGCACAGTTGCCCACCAGCCCGATCGACGTAGCCTCACGCTTGCGAACCGCATTTTTCAGAATGCGCAGCGCCTCGTCGAGGCTCGTCACCATGACGTCGCAGTAGCCGCCCTTCACGCGCCGCTTGATGCGCTCCGGGTCCACGTCAATCCCCAGAAACGCCGCGCCATTCATCGTCGCGGCAAGCGGCTGCGCGCCGCCCATCCCGCCCATCCCGCCAGTCACAACCAGCTTGCCTGCCAGATCGCCGCCAAAATGCTTCCTCGCCGCCGCCGCAAATGTTTCGTACGTGCCCTGCAGAATCCCCTGCGTGCAGATATAAATCCAGCTGCCCGCGGTCATCTGGCCGTACATCATCAGCCCGGCGCGATCCAGCTCGTTGAATTTTTCCCAATTGTTCCAGTGTCCCGTCAGGTTGGAATTGCAAAGCAGCACGCGCGGCGCATACTCATGCGTCCGGAAAACCGCAACCGGCTTCCCCGATTGCACCAAAAGCGTCTCGTCCGATTCCAGCGCCTTCAGCGACCTTACAATCGCATGAAAGCATTCCCAATTCCGCGCCGCTTTCCCCGTCCCGCCGTAAACCACCAAATCTTCCGGCTTCTCCGCCACCTCCGGGTCCAGGTTGTTCATCAACATCCGCAGCGCCGCTTCCTGCTGCCACCCCTTGCACGAAAGCGAGGTCCCCCGCGCCGCGCGAAAAGGCCCCCGCGCCAAAGCTCCGTCAGCCACCGTTCCCGAAAGCGTAGCGCTCATAAAGAAACTCCGCGCTTCATCTTAACGCACGCCTGCGCCTCGCACCACACCGTGGAGTGCGGCAGCTCTGCTGCCGCTTTTTGCCTCGTCCGAGTCGCCTGCCGTGTCCGAAAGGTTGGCCGCACTCCGCCCACCTTCCAGCCACGCCGGCCATGCTCACAGCTGGGGTAGTGCCTCAGTTCCCGGTCATCCGACTAATCGGGCGTCGATGAAAATCAGGCGTGTTCGGTGGTCTCTAGCTCTTCTAAGAACTGCTTAGTTCTCTCGTACAGAGCATTAACAAACGAGTCGTAGTCAACCGGGAATCCCGCCGAGAGCAGAGTCTCCTCTGCTCCAGCTTGGTGTTCACGGATTTTGAGGGACGCCCATACCTTCCTGTCACGAACGTTGAGGGAAAATCTAATCATTTGCCCGTAGTCGTAAAACTGGGCATAGTCGGCCTTGCCCATCCTGATTGCATCCAATTGCTGGGCAAAATCACGAAACGCTTGAGGCGCAAAAAAGATGTTAGTCGCCGTGTAGGCGAATCCACCTGTTGGATGGTGTATGCGGCAAGCGAACTCAAAACGGTAGTCCGGAGACGCGACTTCGTAGACTTGCACGTTAGAAAGTTGTATTGAAAGGGAAAAGTCCGAAGAGTAGTGGATAATGAGACTCGGTGGAGCGTCTCCCATATCATAAAGGGTATGACACTACCCCGGACGCTTGGGAATAAAGGCCGCCGAAGTTGTCGTAGATTTCAAGAGCCGGACGGTCCCCGACAATTTGCTACGTCCTGATTGACGCCGTAACCGCAGACTGCCCACGAACTGTACTCTCGTCGGATTGCGCAACGAAATGGCCTGAGCTAAAGTGAAGGCTCCGATGAACTACGGGACCCTTCCCTCACGCTTGCTCAACGCCATCGACTCCTTGTCGAATCCGGGCGCACAAATGTTCCGCGCCGCCGATGGATGGCAATCCATCTCCTCCGAAGAATTCCTGCGACGCGTTGCCGGCCTTTCCACCGCCTTCGTCGAACTTGGCGTAAAGCCCGGCGACCGCGTCGGCCTCTTCGCCGCCAATCGCCCCGAGTGGCACACCGCCGACTTCGCCATCACCGGCGCCGGCGGCGTCACCGTCCCAATCTATTTCAACGAATCACCCGAGCGCATCACCTACATCCTCAAGCATTGCGGCGCAAAGTTCGTTTTCGCCGCCGGCGCTGCGCAAATGCACAAGCTCCAAGCCGTGCGCGCACAGCTCCCCGAGTTGGAGCAAATCATCCTCGCGGATTGTGGCCCGGACCTGCCGCCGGATTACTTGCGCTTCGAGACTCTGATTGCCACTGCTGGCGGTGCCGATGTCGCGGCCTACCGAATGCGCGCGTCGCAAGTCCTGCCGGGCCAACTCGCTTCGATCATCTACACCTCCGGCACGACGGGCGAACCCAAGGGCGTCATGCTGACGCACACGAATTTTTGTTCCAATGTCACAGACTCCTGCGCCAACGTGAAATTCGAATCGAAGGATGACGTGGCCATCTCCTTCCTTCCACTTGCTCATGTTTATGGCCGCACGCTCGACTACGCCCATCTTTTCCACGGCGTGACGATTGCCTACGTTGAAGCGGTCGAACAAATCGCGCAGGCGCTTCTCGAAATTCACCCCACTCTTCTTGCTGCCGTGCCGCGCGTTTTCGAAAAAATCTATACGCGCGTCGTAGAGCAGGGAAGCAAACAGACTGGCCTCAAGCGAAAGATTTTTGATTGGGCGATGGAAGTCGCCAGCCGCTCAGCTCTCTGGCGCTCCGGCGAACAGAACACTAGCGCAAGCGTGAAGCTCTTATGGAAGTTTGCCGACAAACTGGTCTACTCGAAAATTCGCGAGGGAACCGGCGGAAAACTCCGCCTCGTTTTCTCCGGCGGCGCGCCGCTTGCAAAAGAACTCGCCGAGTTTTTCTGGGCCGTAGGTGTTCCGATTTATCAAGGCTACGGCCTGACAGAAACAGCTCCGGTTCTAACATCCAATTATCCGCAAAACAGAATGGGTAGCTCGGGCAAGCCGATTCCTAACGTCGAGCTGCGAATTGCGGAAGACGGCGAGATCCTCGCCAAAGGTCCGTGCGTCATGCAGGGCTATTACAAAAGCGTGGAAGCGACGCGGGAAGTGCTAAGCCCCGACGGCTGGTTCAGCACCGGCGACATCGGCTACCTCGACAAAGACAACTATCTCTTCATCACCGACCGCAAGAAAGACCTCATCAAAACCGCCGCAGGCAAATTCGTCGCGCCGCAACCCATCGAAAACGCGCTGAAGACCAGCCCGTTCATCCTGAACGCCATGGTCGTAGGAGACAAACGAAAATTTATTTCAGCGCTGATCGTGCCGAACCCCACGACAGTCGCGGCGAGGGCTGCCGAACACGGAATCAAATTTTCTTCGAACCAGGAAATGGTCGCGCATTCCTTCGTGCGCTTGCTCATCGAAGGAGAAGTGAAGCGACTCACCGCGAATCTCGCGCAATACGAAACCATCAAGCGCTTTGCGCTCTTGCCCGAGGATTTCACGTTTGACAACGGCAGCCTCACCTTCACGCTGAAGTTGCGCCGCCGCGCCGTGGAGCAGCAATTCCACGACGTGATCGAGCACCTTTATGCCGATGTCTCCGAACCGCGCCCCATCCGGCAAAATTAACCCCCGTTTTGGAGTGCGGCAGCTCTGCTGCCGCTTTTCCGTTGGGAATTTCTAGAGCGCCGCTAAGGCTTGTTCTCCCGGTTTGTCACCAGACTCGCGCAGGTCTAGAATCTCCGTGGAGATCCCAATGTCCGATGAACTGATCATAGCCGGCCGCGTCTTCAAATCCCGTCTCATTGTTGGAACGGGCAAGTACCGCAGCTTTCCGGAAATGGCTCGCTCTCACGCCGCTTCCGGCGCGGACATGGTCACCGTTGCCGTCCGCCGCGTGAATCTCACCGACCGCTCCAAAGAATCGCTTCTCGATTACATCGACCGCGAAAAAATCTTCATCCTGCCGAACACCGCCGCGTGCTACACGGCAGACGAAGCCATTCGCACCGCCCGTCTCGCCCGCGAAGTCGGCCTCTCCAACTGGGTGAAGCTCGAAGTCATCGGCGACCAGCAAACTCTTTTCCCCGATACCGAACAGCTCATCGAAGCCACGCGCGTCCTTGTAAAGGAAGGTTTTGTCGTTCTCCCCTACACGAACGACGATCTCATCGCCGCACGCAAACTGATCGATGCAGGCGCCGCCGCGGTCATGCCGCTCGCAGCGCCGATTGGCTCCGGTCTCGGCATTCAAAATCCCGCCAATCTCCGCATCCTCCGCGAACGGATCACCGAAGTTCCCATGATTGTCGACGCAGGTGTCGGTACCGCGTCTGACGCTGCGGTCGCCATGGAATTGGGTGCGGATGGCGTCCTCATGAACACGGCCATCGCCGAAGCCGCCGACGCCGTCCTCATGGCCGAAGCGATGCGCGAAGCCGTTTCCGCCGGCCGCAAAGCCTGGCTCGCCGGTCGTATGCCAAAACGTCTCTACGCTTCCGCTTCCAGTCCGCTCAGCGGCGTCGTCCGCTAAATTAGTGCCGAAACTACAGAAAAGTTCTGGGACCTGATCCACTTTTAATTCATGGAATTTGCCGAGCGCGGCGAGGAAGTAGCGCAGGCACTCTTGCCTGCGGGTGTTGGTGAGGCTTCGCGGGGAGCGGCGGCAGAGTTTGACGAGGCTCAGGCAGGAGTGCCTGAGCTACTTGTGGAACTTTGCGGCGCTTCGAGCCGTATCTGCTAAAGGATTTACGAGGCAACGAGCGGATAAAACATTGGGGGAAACATGAAACGCATCGGTGTCGCAGTCTTCATCGGTACCCTGATTTGCGCGGCGATCTCTGGAGCGCCGCAGAGCGCAACTTCCACAGCCTCCAGCACGGGCTCGGGAGCAGTCATCCAGATCGAGGACGTCACACTCTTCTACAAAGTCTACGACGCCGCGGGCGGACATCCGACCGCCGATCAACTTCAGCACGACTATCTCGATGCCGGCTCGGACGGCCTTCATCACCTCGCCGAAGCGCGGCGCGTTACTGGGACGGCCATCGCCAAAAACCTGGAGGCGCATCCCGAAATGTATTCAGACGCCAAGCGTTGCTTGGCCGTGTTGCCTCGCGTGCGCGAACGCCTGCAGGTCGCGCTCGCTAAATTGGGGCAACTCTATCCGGATGCGAAATTCCCGCCGGTAACAATCGCCGTCGGTCGCGGGAAACCTGTGGCCATCGGCAGTCCCGTGTCCGGCGTCCAAGTCGGCCTGGAGGCCCTTTGCGCAACGAACTGGCTCAATCCGAATGTCGAGGATCGGTTTGTGCACGTGATAGCTCACGAATACGCCCACGTTCAGCAAGCGCGGGCTCTCGTCGATGACGAGCATCCGACGGTGCTCGAAATGTCCTTGATTGAAGGTGCGGCCGAATTCACAGCCGAGATGATTTCTGGCGAGATTTCCTATTCCCAGCTCGGAGAGTCGACGAGGGGGCGCGAAAGAGAAATCGAGACGGCCTTTGTCCCCGACGAATACAAAACCGACATCTCCAAATGGCTTTACAATTCCACGCTGGAAAAACCCGGCGACCTCGGCTACTGGGTCGGATATCGCATCGTCAAATCCTATTACCAGCACGCCCCCGACAAGACCCAGGCTTTTCGCGAAATCCTGCAAATGACCGATCCAAAAGCGTTTCTCGCCAAGAGCGCTTGGTATCCCGGCATTCAGCTCGAATAAACCGCGCTCAGAGGCGCCGTTCGCTAATTTAATTTTTTGAGTTGGCTGGTCCTGTCAGGTGATCCTTCCGGTGGGGTTTCGAAATAATCGCTGGAGAGAATGCCGGCGTGTGTGTGCAGAAATAAATTGAGGAGACGGAGTTTAATCCGTCTCCTCGAAATGTTTTTGCGTTATCTGGTTCAGATCGAACCCAACTGCATCGCTCTCAGCCGGGCTGAGCCGGGTTAGTATCTTCCGGGATGGTCGTGACGCCAGTTCCAATAGTCGCGCTGTTGTTCCTTGTTCAACCGGCTGTAGTCGCGGTACTCGTAGTGTCTCTCGCCAATCCAAACGCGGTACGCGCGTACCTCCCCGTCGTTCCAGGGATGATAGTCCGAGTGATACTCGTCGTAATACCGCACGTGCGCGGCGCATCCGCTTGTCAAAAGCGGCGCAAACATTGCCGCGCCCAATACCAGGGTCCCCAGATATCCCTTTATTCGGAACATTTCGCAATCCTCTTTAGGATTCGCGGCTTCTCATCGCCGTCTTTTGCTGACCATACAGCGATTCGTGTAAAGTCCCCGGGGAATTGCAGGGCACTTGTTGTCAGCAATTCATAAAACACGAGAAGCGCGATCAAGTTGCGATTTGCACCGGATGTTTTCTGTAAATTTCAGCCAGGAATGGACCGCCACTAGGCCTGCGCTGCTTTTTTCGCCTGTTCAGAATCGTAGCTTTCGCCGTAAATCGACGGCACCTTTGCTCCCATGGACCGCAAGTACGCGCTCAGCTGCCCGCGATGATGAATCGTGTGGTGGGCTCCAAACATCAAAAATGTTACCGCCGGCCGTTGAAACAGTCCGCGAAAATCCACACTCTTCATCAACTGTTCGCTCGTCAATTTCGACAAGGCTTCAAGTCTCTCTGCATAAGCCTGCTCATACCAGGCTGCGATTTCGGCCGGTGTCTTTAACTCCGCAGGAAGCAACGCGCCTGTTTCAAACTTTCCATGAATCACCGTATCCACAAAACGAACATCCGCCGCCGCGATGTGTCTCACCAGCTCATTCGCGGTTTTGGATACCGGGTCGGGCCGGTAATCCGCCTTATCTGCAGGCACCGCTTCGATCACTTTCTTTGTTACCTGGCTTTCATTCTTCAGCGCAGGCAAGTACACCCCCTGCAATAGAAACATCGCGTTTTCCGCAGTCATCTCTTTCATTTTGTTCCTCTCTTGTAACTGCCAGGCTCGACCCACTTCGGCCTACTCTTGCATGCACTATCCCACAACCCATTTCATCGCGCATCCCAAAGTCTTTCTAGTACCCCTTTTGTACTATGCAGCTGGCCATAACTGTTCACACGGTCAGTATATTAGCAGTGCACAACGCTTCTGCTCCATCTCCCCGCATGGATGCGCTCTCTCCATACTTGTATTTATAAAAACGAGAGGTGATCGATTTCCATGCATCTGACCTTTGGCAAAAAAGTCCGTGAGTGCCCCGTCTGCGCCAGCAGTTCCGTGCGGAGATCCAAAAGGAAAGGAACTGTCGAGCGCGTCTGGCTACGCTTTGCTTTTGCTTGGCCTTATCGCTGTAAAGATTGCGACTTGCGGTTCTGGGGTTTCCACCGTTCTTATCAAGTCTCTTACCGAGCTACGAACAGCTCCTACGTTCGATTTCGCTCCCAACTCTCTTAATAATTCCAACTTCTAATTCGTCATAACCGTGATTTTTGCGGAGCCATGTACGGCCACGGTTTCCCGACCTTATTCGTACCTAAGCGTCTGGATCGGATCGACCTTCGTTGCTCTCCGCGCAGGTATATAGCATGCCGCCAGCGCGACTCCGAAAAGCACAGCCGTCACACTTGCAAACGTCGCCAGGTCGGTTGGCGTAACCCCAAAAAGCAGGCTTGCCATCAGCCGCGTGAAGAAAAGCGCAAGTACGAGTCCACACGCAACTCCGATCGCAATCATACCCGCCCCTTGTTTCATCACCAGTCCAAGCACATCGCCCGTTTGCGCTCCCAGCACCATACGCAAACCAAACTCCTTCGTTCTCCGCGCCACGGAATAGGAAACAACTCCGTAGATCCCCACCGTCGCGATGGCCAGCGCCACAATCGAGAAGAGCGTCAGGAGCAATGTCAGGAAGCGCGGTCTTGCTTGCGCCCGCGAAAGGACGTCTTCCATCAACCGTACATCCGCAATCGGAAGCGACGGATCGATCTCGTTCATCTGCTGCCGCACTTCTCCAGCCAACGACCGAGGGTCGCCGCCCTGCGCTCGCATGACTACGAACATGTCCGTACTACCCTCGCCGGCAGGCTGCCGGTAAGGCAAGTACAACTCTGTTCCCGCTGGCCGGTCGAGTCCGGCGTTTTTCACGTCGTCGACAATTCCGATTACGGGGCACCATTCTTTGGTTCCACCCGGACGGATGCGCCGCCCTATTGGGTTTTGGTTCGGCCAAAAGGTAGCAGCCATCGCTTTGTTGATAATGACGACCTGCGGCGCATCCTTTCCATCGCGGTCGTCAAAAAGACGGCCATCCATCAGCCGAATTCCCATCGTTGTGAAATAGTCTTTGCTCACGGCCTGATAGAAGTCCACATTTTGGATCGGCCCGCCCTTCGTCATTACAAAACCCTCTATGTCCGTATCGTTCATGTTCGGAGGCCGCATCGGCGCCAATCCGGAAACTAAGGCAGCCGATTGCACTCCGGGCAGCCCAGTCAGTCGTCCGTCTAGCCGCGTCCAAAAATCCGCGATTTTTGCGTTGTCGGTGTACGTTCCACTTGGCAGAGACACGCGCATCGTAATCACGTTGTCGGCGCGAAGGCCCGTGTGTACCTCTTGCAGCTTCCAAAAAGCACGCAGCATGAGCCCGCAGCCGATCAGCAGGACTAAGGCCATCGCTAGCTCACCCGCGACCAACGCCCGCCTGAAAAACTGCGCGCCAGCTGCGGCCGTCGTGCTACCCGCCGTGTCTTTCAACGATTCGGAAATTCCGCTCACAATCAGCGGAGCAAGCGGCGCCAAGCCAAAGAACACCCCCGTCACCAGGCTCATCACCAGAGTAAATGCGAGTACTCGCCAGTCCATCGCGATTTCATCGGCGCGCGGTATTCCCCCAGCGCTCGTGAGCTGAACCAGGCGCACTCCCGCAAACGCCAGCACCACGCCAAGCACGCCGCCGCAGAGCGAAAGCAAAATTCCTTCCGTCACAAATTGCCGCGCCAGTCGAGCCAGGCTTGCCCCCAGCGCGCCGCGTATTGCAATTTCTCTTCGCCTCGCCTCGGCGCGCGCTAACAATAAATTCGCCACATTCACGCTGGCAATTAGCAAAACAAAAGCCACGGCTCCCAGCAACACGAGCAAAGCCGGCCGCACGCCCGAAACTACTTCCGCCTGCAGCGGGAAACTCACTATCGTGTGATTCTTCGGGTCAAAGCTGTGCGTCTTTGGAGCCTTGTGTTCCCCGTAAGATTGTACCAACGCCGACAGTTCGCCCTGCGCCTGAGCTGCGGATACGCCGGACTTTACGCGGCCTAACAGATAGTAATTGTGTGAACCACGGCCGCCGGGCTTCGCTGGGTCGAGCTGCAACGCGCTCCAGACTTGCGGAGGATCCTGTTCTCCTGGCGGAAATTGAAAGCCGTTGGGCATTACGCCGATGATCGTGCACTTCAAACCATCCAGCCGCGTTTCTCGTCCTACTATGTTTGGATCTCCCGCAAAGATGCTCTGCCAAGTGCCATAGGAAATGTCCGCGACAACTGTGGCTCCCGGTGCATCGTCCGAGGCTGAGATCAGACGTCCGTTAATCGGAGACACGCCAAGTGTTTCCAGGAGTCCGCCGCTCAAATAAGCCGCTGTGACCCGCTCAGGCCGCGTTTTACCCGCTAGATTCGCGCCGCCGGTAACCCATGCGTCGAGCGTTGCCCAGGAGTACGTGTCGCGTTTCAAATCGATATATTCCGGCCCCGAAGTCCAGAACCGGTGCAGTCCTCCGTTGGGGAAGGTCGGAAACTCGGTGTATACGCGAACTAGTTGTTCGGGATGCGAGTAGGGAAGCTGCCGAAGGAGCACGGCGTTCACCACCGTGAAAATCCCCGTCGTCGCCCCAATGCCCAGCATTAAACACAACACCGCCGCCGTTGTGAAACCCAGGTTTTTGCGCATCATCCGCAGCGCAAACTGCACATCTTGCCACAAGGTTTCCATCGACACCCTCCACTGCTAGTAATTACGTTCGAATCGGGCTTATGTTCCAGGTATTTGAAACTCTAGGAACACCAGACGCCCCAAACTCGCCTTGGCCTCGCTCCGCTTCATCCTGTCCTGAACAGAAAGTGCCAAGTCACATCCACCAAAGCGTGCACAATCGCCGACGCAAAGATCGACCCTGTCTTACGCCATGTCCATCCATAAAAAATCCCCGCAATCGACGCCAGTATCACGTATCGCCAATTGGGAAATCCCAGATTCGTGATATGCGAAAACCCGAACAGCACCGATGCCGTCCACCACCCTGCCAAATCGCTCTTAGACGCACGCGACAGCATGTTTTGCAGCAACCCGCGGAAAAGGAATTCCTCTGGCCACGCGGTAAAAAAGAAAATCCCCAGCGAAGTGAATACCAGCGAACTCCACGCATGCCACTGCGGCGCGAAAGAAATGAAATGCATCGCTATCCCCAGCGGAATGGCGATGCACCCAAACACGGCAAAGCTACCAAGAACGTAAAATCCCCAATGCCGTCCCCACCCGATCGAATACCCAATTCCATTCACCCGCCGCAATAGAACGAACACCGCCAGCGCGCCGTTTATTGCTAGCAGGACAGTAAAAACATACGCAAGCCGCCCGTCGGGATAAGGCCACAACCAATGCGACGGGCCAAACTTCACTGCCACCCAAACTCCCGCTAGCGTCAGAAAATCCTGCCAAGTTCCGCCAGGCTTTCGTTCCGCCGAAGCCGTCAGCGCCATCGGAACGAACACCAAACACGCCACCGCCCCAGCCCGCCCCAACGTAAAAGTATTTGTCCCCAGCCCGTAAATCAGGTATGCAAGGAACGCGGCGGCGCCTAACGCGATGCCTCCGCCGGGGCCGAAGCGCGCCGCAAGCCCGTCAGCAAGGCCGCGCGCGGCGAAAAGCAGCACCACCAGAAAAAAGAACGCAAACGCCGTCAGTGTCGCGGCGAACTCGCGGCCGCCGTAACCGTGCCAGGTGGCGTAAAACGTTCCCGTAAGGCACAACCCGGCCCACAGGCCGAGAATCGGAAGCACACTGAGTTGGCGCGTCGCTTGCAAATTGCCTGCTCAACTTTCGAAAAGAAAGAGAAGATTGTAGCGCACCCACATGCCATCCGAAATCCAACACCATCCTCTGTCGAACAACGCTCGTTACTTTGAAGAGCGCGTTCAAAACGCACAACGCCAGCCATGAAGCGACTCTCCTACATCGACTGGATGCGCGGCCTGGCCTGCGTTCTCATGTTTCAAACGCACTGCTACGACTCCTGGCTCAGCCCGCAAGCGCGAAACTCTGCCACCTTCGTCTGGTCACAACTCCTCGGCACTCTCCCAGCCCCCCTATTTATCTTTCTCGCGGGCATTTCTTTCGCGCTGGTCACGGAGCGTCTCCGCGAAAAAGGCGGCACTAGCAGCGCTATCGCAAAAACAACCATTCGCCGTGGCGCCGAAATTTTCGCCCTCGGCATACTCTTCCGCCTCCAGGAATACGCGCTCGGCTACCGCTGGGTTCCTTGGACCGATCTCTTGCGCGTCGATATCCTCAACATTCTCGGCCTCTCGATGATCCTGATGGGTATTCTCTGCTGGCTCAGCGCAGGTCGTAGCTCTGCCAACGCCAGCGTCCCCGCTCCTGCCGTCTCGTCAAACGTCGCATCCTCTCGTAACGGCGGAATCTTCGCCGGCCTTTTCACCGCAGCACTAGTAGCGATGGCCACCCCGCACCTCTGGACCACCTATCGCCCCAGCCAGCTCCCTTGGCCTTTTGAGTCCTACATCAACGGCGTCCACAACTTCGGCCATCCGCAACCCTGGCTCTTCCCACTCTTCCCCTGGTCCGCGTTCGCGTTTGTCGGCCTGGCCGTCGGCTTCTTCCTTTTCACCGACCTCGCCAAGCGCTACGAAGCTCTCATCTTTGCAGCCCTGGGTGGGACAGGCATTCTTGCTTGTTTCCTCTCCATCAAATTCGATGAGTCTAGCCTTCAGCTCTATCCCGTCTACGACTACTGGCACACCAGCCCAAATTTTTTCCTGATGCGCTGCGGCATCCTCCTCATTATTTTGTTCTGCGTTTACGCTTGGTGCCGCTGGGGTCTCGCCCAATTGGGATTCAGCCCCATCATCCAGTTAGGCAAAACCTCGCTTCTCGTCTATTGGGTCCACATCGAATTCGTCTACGGACGTCTATCTATCCTGCCTAAGCACAAATGCACCGTTCTTCAAGCCAGCGTAGGCCTGCTCGTAATCTTTCTCGCGATGCTAGGTCTTTCTCTGTTGCGCACAAACTGGAAGAGCCGCCACGCGAAAGCGCAGAAGCCAGCAGCCGCGACCGTATAGCGGAATTTGGCCAGCCAAAAAGAACAAATTGTAGTAGGGAATTAAACCTAACCAGCGTTCTGGTCTAGGGCTTTACGACGTAGTTCTGTCCGAGTTGCTGCCCCGCGGGAATCCGGATAATGATCTCGCCAGGCCGTGCCAAACCCAGATCATCCCGCGCGATTTTTTCAATCAATCGAGGATCGCTATTCAAATCCTTCACTTCCTGCTCCAACGCCGCATTTTCTTTGCTCAACGCATCGAGATTCGCCTTCACCTTCCGAATCTCGTTTTGCGTCCGCCGCATCGCCAAAAATCCATGCGTCCCAAAAACGTCGTGCACAATCATCACCAGCATCAGCAATCCCAAAAGCCCGCGCCCATACTGCCGCATCAGCGATCGAATCTTCTCTTCGACCGGCACGTTCTTCGATTTCTTCTTCACTTTTCCAATACCCACTTCGTCGCCTCGCTCGTCAACTTCGCCGAAGCCGCCGCGCTATTCGCTTCCACATACAAGCGCAACAGCGGTTCCGTCCCGGACAGCCGCAAAAGCATCCACGAACCATCCTCAAAACTGAATTTTGCTCCGTCCGTTCGATCCACCGATACAACTTTCCGCCCCACCAGTGTCGAAGCGTCCACCGCCACCTTCTTCACCGCGTTTGCCTTTTGTTCGTCATTCAAGTGGAGATTTTCGCGCACCGGCCAGAACTCTCTTCCCACTTTCTTAAAAAGTGCTCGAATCTGTTCGCCAAGCGAAGCTCCCCGTGCTGCAATCATCTCCGCCACCAAAAGACACGCCAGAATTCCATCTTTTTCCGGCACGTGCCCGCGAATCGTCAACCCCGCGCTCTCTTCTCCGCCGAGCGCTATCTTGTCCTCGCGAATCAATTGCCCGATATATTTGAATCCCACGGGCGTCTGAAATGTTTTCTGTCCATGCGCTTTCGTTGCCGCATCAATGAACTGCGACGTCGCCACGCTCCGCGCCGCCGGCATCTTCCATCCGCGCGTCTCCACAATGTAGTCGTACACCAGCGCCAAAATATGATTCGGCTGAATCCACGTCCCGTCGCGGTCGATCATCCCAAAGCGGTCTGCGTCGCCGTCGGTCGCCAGCCCTGCCGCCGCGCCCGAATCCACCACCGCTTTACGCAACGGCGCCAGATTCTCCTCGCTTACGTCCGGTCCCGTCCCATCAAACAAACAATCCCGATCCGTTCGAATCGCCTGCACCGCAACGCCGTGCTCCGCCAGCGCTCGGTCCAGATATCCTGCACCGCAACCGTGCAGCGCATCTGTCACAAATGAGACCTTTGCCTTTCGCAGGACGTCGAACCGCACCAGTTCTTCCAGCCGCTTCAAATAGTTCTCGCGAAGATTCACTGTCTCCGTCTTCACGCCATCCGAAGGCACAACAGGCGAAGTAGGATACGCGCCATCCTTCGCGATAATTCTCGCCACGCGCGCCTCGATATCCTTCGTCACCTCCGGCAGCGCCGGCCCCGCATCCGCCGAAGAAAATTTCAGACCATGGTACTGCGCCGGATTGTGGCTGGCCGTGAAGTTGATCGCCCCATCGAGCTTCGACCTCTGAATCTCGTAAGCCACGGCCGGCGTTGGCGTAAACGTCTCGCAAAGCAAAGTTCGAATCTTATGCGCCTGCAAAATCGCCACCGCCAGCTGCGAAAACTCCTCCGAATAAAATCGCGTATCATATCCAACTAAAATCGTCGGATTCTTCGCCTTACTAATTACGTGCTCAGCAATCGCCGTCACCGCCAGCCGCACGTTCGCAAACGTAAAATCGTCCGCAATCAACCCGCGCCATCCGGATGTGCCAAATTTGATCGGAGAAGGATTCGTCATAGGTGAAGCGCTCATACCGTCGTATTCTATCCGAGTTTTTCCAATCCGGGACCACCCGTAAAAGGGTGAGGCAAGATTCAGCTGGTAGGGGAGGGGCTTGCCCCTCCCTCGTTACAGCATTCACCGGATTTATTTACGGGAGACCACCACATGAAACCCGCCGACAACTACCGCCTCGTCTTAGTCACCTGCGCCAATCCCATCCAGGCAAAACTCATCGCACGCAGCGTCGTCGAAAAACGCCTCGCCGCCTGCGTCAACATCCTCCGCAGCCCCATCGAATCCCATTATCGTTGGAAAGGTCAGGTGGAAAAAGCCCGCGAACTCTTGCTATTGATCAAAACCACGGTACGAAAGCTAGGCGGCCTCGAAAGGGAAGTAAAACGCCTCCATAGCTATGAAGCTCCCGAATTCATCGCCCTACCCATCGTCGCCGGCTCCAAAGCCTACCTGGACTGGCTCGACGAAAGTACGTAACTCCACGAAAACCGGCTTTGGGCAACCTCATCCTACTCGAAAGCAATCGCGTCGACGGCTTCTCGATAGGAGTCTTTGCCACTCACTATTCACTACTCACTTCTTTCTCACACGTACAACAACGCCTGATCCAAATCTGCCATAATATCTTCCACGTCCTCAATCCCCACAGAAATCCTAACCAATCCTTCCGTAATCCCAATCCGTTCCCGTACTTCCACCGGCATCGAAGCATGCGTCATCTGCGCTGGTAAGGACACCAGCGTCTCTACTCCGCCCAAGCTTTCCGCCAGCGAGCACAATTTCAACTGATTTAAAAATCGCCGCGCCGCTTCCAGCGATCCCAAATCAATCGCGATCATCGCTCCCGGCCCTTTTTGCTGCCGCCGCGCAATATCATGCTGTGGATGCGTAGGCAGACCAGGGTAATGCGTCTTCCGCACCTTTGGATGCGCGTCCAAGTGCCGTGCCACGGTGATCCCGTTGGCGTTGTGCTGCAACATTCGAATGGCCAGTGTCTTCAACCCGCGCGAAATCAAAAAACAATCCATCGGCGCCAGCCCCGCCCCCGCCGACCTCTGAATGAAATAAATTTTCTCCGCGTCCTCCGGTCGCGTCAGCACCACCGCCCCTCCGGTCGAGTCGCTATGCCCGTTCAAATATTTCGTCATCGAGTGCACGACAATCTGCGCGCCAAGCTCAATGGGTCTCTGCAAATAAGGACTCAGAAACGTGTTGTCCACCGCCAGCGTGACATTCCGCTCGTTAGCCAGTTTTGCTATCGCCCCGATGTCCGTCACGCGCATCGTCGGGTTCGTGGGCGTCTCGATGTAAATCATCTTGGTATTCGGCCGCAAGGCTGCCAGTACGCACGCCGGGATCGACGTATCCACAAAACTGAATTCCAATCCGAAGTGCACCAGCAGTTGCGTCGAGAGCCGGTACACTCCGCCGTACACCGCTTCCGACAGCACAATGTGGTCGCCCGGCCGATAAAGCCGAAACACCGCGTCGATCGCTGCCATTCCCGAAGTGAAAACGTACGCGCTGTGTCCGCCTTCCAGCTTTGCCACCGTCCGCTCCAGCGCTTTCCGGTTCGGATGGTTCGACCTCGCGTAGTCATAACCCTTGTGCTTGCCTAGCTCCTCGTAGACGTACGTCGACGTCTGATAGATCGGCGCAACGATCGCTCCTGTCGCCGGATCAGGCTCCTGCCCGACGTGAATCGCGTTCGTGGCAAATCCCATGGTGATCTCCTCTTACTTCGCGAGCCTTGTCCCCATACGGCTAGCCCCTTGCAGCACAGAAAGCCTGCTGCGGTTTCCCTGCAATGTGGAAGTTGCGGGACTAAGGGTCCTTCGCTGCGCTTGCGGCTCTCAACTACCTGCAGGGCAGATTCTTCAGAAGTTACAGGACCAAAACCAGTGAGTCAAACGCGCCGCCTTGAACTGTTGCGTGGAATACATCGTTTCCACTCCGAAAGCCGGTGTCTGCCGAGCAGCATCCGGACCGGCATTTGCATCTTAGCCCTCAGCGGAGTAACTTGAGGCCATAACATCTTTCCTTGGAGGATGGGGTCCAAAGGAACATGAAATTTACTCGCTCAAAATGGAGTTGTCTATTTCTCTCTTTGTTAGTTGCTGCGGTCGTCTGCGTTGCTGCACAGGATCCACCTGCGCCTGCCGCTAAGGCTCCGGCACAATCGGATACGCCAACACGTTTGACGATCGAAGTCACCGGCGGCGACAAGTCCGTGCCCGTTGAAAACGCCAGCGTCTACGTAAAGTACATCGAAGAGCACGCCATCAAGAAGGACAAAAAAGTCGAATTAAATGTCAAAACCAACCGCGAAGGCATCGCGCACGTCGCGGAAGCCCCTCTCGGTCGCGCTCTCGTTCAAATTATTGCCGATGGTTGGAAGACATACGGACGCTGGTATGACATCACCGATCCTCACCAGGTCATCAAAGTGCGTCTCGAGCGCCCGCCGAAGTGGTACTAATTTGTTTGCGCTAGTGGAAATTTGCTCCAGAACATCGTGGCTCTCTGAATATTTTCGTGTTTCACTCTCGCACTCTTCTGATTTTAGGTGCTTTGCGCCGCACAGCATCTTTCGTCTCACCGCAAAGTGCCGGCGAGGAAAAAATCAATTGCCCTAAAATTGTGCAAACAGCGTCAGGCCGTTGAAGAAAGTGAAGTTAGCTTGGATCGCCGCCCCAATTTCCACACACTTATCAACAATTGTGTTGAAAACTTAATCGTCCAGAAATATTTTTCTTTCGGTTCGGCACAACTCTTGCCTACTTCTTCTTTCTTTTTTTGACCAGCCTCCGCTCCAATGATACAGTGGCTCGTCGGATTTCCTGATGAATGAGACCTTTGACGGAACTTTCTCCTTATTGCAAATGCTTTGGGGCAATATCGTTGCCCGTCCGCTGCGCAGTCTTCTCAGCGTGATCGCCATCGCCATCCAAGTCATTTTGGTTCTTCTCATTGTAGGATTCACTTCGGGAATTATTTCCGAGTGGGGAAAGCGCATCGAGGGTGTCGGCGCTGATCTTCTCGTTCAGCCTCCCAACTCTTCCATTTTCTTTGCCTTCTCCAGCGCCGTCATGCAGGAATCTTTGGGCGACAAAATTGCCGCCCTTCCCGCCGTCGATGAAGTTGCTCCGACTCTTATCCTCACGGAACCAAAGAACTTGACCCTCGTCTATGGCATCAACTACAAACGCTTCAATGCCCTCAGCCGCGGCTTTTTATTTCGCGCGGGTCGTCCGTTCGAATCTTCCGATGAAGCCATCGCCGACGACATCATCGCGCAGACCAAACATTTGAAGGTCGGACAGCAGATCACTCTTTTGAATCATACGTTTACGGTTTGCGGCATCGTCGCTCATGGCAAAGGCGCGCGTTACTTTATCCCTCTCAGGACCGCGCAGGAAATCGCCGGCGCGGAGAAACGCGTTTCTATGTTTTACGTCCGCAGCAAAGGCGACACGGAAGCCGCTCGCGCGCAAATTGTTGCGCTCTCTCCGCTGGACAGCGTGCGAACCACCTATGAACTCGTGACCCTTATGAGTTCCTCGAATCTTCCTCAATTAAAACCATTTACCCGCAGCATGGTCGGCCTCGGCCTGGTCATCAGCTTTTTGGTCGTGCTCCTGAATATGCACACCATGGTCATGGAACGTACTCGCGAGATTGGCATCCTCAAAGCTCTCGGTCTTTCTAGGTTGGGGATCCTTCGGATGTTGCTCGGCGAGACTCTCCTTCTTACCTTCTGCGGATGCTCCCTGGGAATTCTTCTCACCTTTGCTTTTCAAGCCATCATCAAGGAGACGAACCCCAGCCTCATGATTTTAATCACCACGCAATGGGTTTTTTCCTCCGCTTTGCTGGCTCTGGTCGGCGCCTCCATCGGAGCCATTTACCCCGCTCTCCGCGCTGCCAGCTACGATCCCGTCGTCGCTTTGGCATACGAGTAATATTTATCCTGCTCCGTCATACAGTCTGCGGCAGCGCTTTCTGCGGCATTCTGCTCCGTACAATCTGGGTCATGTCCTTTTTGGCCAACAGAATTCTTCCCCCGATTGCTTCGCCTTCCCCAAGCTGATAGTTTTGTGGCACTCTCCAGCCACTCCACGCTAGAGAATTCCGCCGTACCGGCGGCACTGACCTGGAAAAGGAGCTCCACGATGAAGCGACTGCACGTAACGCTGTTAGCCGCAGGCTTGTGCTTGGCAGTCGGAACTGCTGCCCGCGCTCAAATGGGCATGGACTTTTTCAAGAAGCCGGCGATTGCCGATATTTTTAAGCCTGTAGTTGGAAGTGGCGCCGTCTATGAGACTGAACGCGACCAGAAGAAAAGCACCATTGAAATGACAGTGGTCGGCCAGGAATCCATCGACGGCAAAGATGCCTTCTGGCTTGAGTTTGGCCACTCTGATCAACGAAGTGGCGCGATGGTCTACGCGAAAATGCTCGTCACAAAGGATGACTTTCAGTTTCATCGCATGATTTTTCAGCAGCCGGGCCAGCCGGCCATGGAAATGCCCATGAACCCGACCGCACAGCAGCGCTCTCACATGGCTGACGAAATGGAGAAGTGGCACAAAGTTGGGGAGGAGACCATTACTGTTCCGGCGGGCACATTCCTCTGCGATCACTGGGCCAAGGACGATGGAAAAGGCGATGTCTGGGCGAGCTCCAAGGTCACCCCCATGAGCTTGGTGAAGGAAGTCACCCCGACGAACTCAATGACACTGGTCAAGGCGATTTCCGATGCGAAGGACCACATTACCGGGACTCCCATGAAGTTCGATCAGGAGGCAATGAAACGCCAGATGATGCAAAAGCAGAATCCTCAATGAGTTTGCAGGCCGGGTGAGAAAAAGCTCAAACGCTCTCAGATCAGGAACAATGATGATGGATGGCCGAGCCTGAGCTTGACCTTGACCTTGACCTTTTTTTACTTTCGGCAGCCTCAGGAGCCAGGCGCGAAAGTCGCGAGTTCGCGGGAAACGTCGTCGATTGTAGTGAGCGGGCAAGACACGTGCACGGTCTGACCCGGTTCGTCCGCGTCAATTAGCAAATTGCCGTTATGAGTGCGGATGTGGACGTGTTGCATTCCGTCGTGGACTTCCACGAGCTCGGCCTCGGGATATTTTTGCAGTTCTTTTGCCACGGCGTGCACCAGGGGCATGAAGTTCGCAGCTCTTTCGCCGGCATCGTGCATCCTGTCGCGCGGAATGAAGTGCATCGCCATCGGAACAATCGCCGCCGGCACCCACACATGTACGTGTGATCCCTTGCCGTGGGTTTCGTCTACATCGACGCGAAGCAGGCCTTCGTGAAACGTATAAGCACCCGCCATCACTACCGTGGCCCCAAATCCCAGAGCGATCTTCGCGAGCAGTACCATCTCTCTTTTCCTTTCCCGTCCCCCGCTTGTTGCGCGGGACCTCCCGGAGCCCGAAACGAAACTAGGAATCTTTTTGGTTAGTCCGTGGTGACGTTCTTGGAATCCAGCCAGACGCGGATGGTGTTGTCGTCGTCTTTCACGGAAACCAGCTCGACATCGCCCTGGCCGGCCAGCGCGTGCAATCCCGCCACGATATCCAACTCGTCCTTCGATCCGGAAAGCAGCGCTTCCACCACTTTCAGGGGAACCTTGACCTCGACTTGCGAATGCTTCGGCTTGTTTTTGTCGTGCACGTGAACAAACAACATCCCTTCCTTCTTCATCACGCTGATGTCCGCATCGTTGCTCTGCACGGTCACAAATTCACCGTCTTTGCTCGAGCGAACAGCTTCAAACAGTGTTCGAACATCCACGCCATCGCAATCCATGCAGCCGATGCGTACTTTTCCGTTGTGCAGGCGGTCATGGTCAATCGCCGGTAAAACTTTTTCCGCCAAATCGAGCGGAACATTCACGCGGACTGTCTCGCCTTTGGCATTGGTGCTGATGACCCGCACATGCAGCCAGCGATCTCCGTGGCTGTTCGTGCTCGAAGTGTTTGCGCTGGATTGTGCTCGAGTACCCAGAGGCGCGAAAAGGGATGTGGCGGCCAAAAAGGCGATTACGGGGAGAAGGTGCCGGGTGCGGCTAGTCATAGCGGGATGCCTCCTTTGGGCATTTGTCGATACATACGATTAAGACGCGGGAAAAGTTCCGGGATTAACAACCCTTTCGTTTGAAACGGTTGGCCGGAGTTGACCAGGGCGCTTGGCGGAAGAAAACACACGGTTTGTTCAACTGGGGCGCGGCCCCTCGAAACTCAGGGTAAACATATTGCGCTCCTACGAGGGCGAAGACCGGCTTAGTGGGGAGCGTGGTTGGCCTAGCTGGGCTGCCACTTCAGGAAGATGGCTGCTAGCGGCGGTAAGGTGAGGCAAAGAGAGTGCGCGCGGCCTTGCGACGGCTGGTCCGAGGCCTTCTGGCCGCCTAGATTGCCCACATTAGAGCCACCGTAGCCAGCGGCATCCGTGTTGAGGATTTCAGAGTAAAAACCTGGCTGCGGGACGCCGATGCGGTAACCTTCGCGGACGACCGGCGTGGCGTTCATGATCACAATGAGCAGGTCTTCGGGTTTTTTGCCGTGGCGCGCGAAAGCGAAGACACTGTTGTCGGCGTCATTGGCGTCAATCCACTGAAATCCCTGCCAGTTGAAATCAACTTCATGCAAAGCGGGCTGAGCGGCGAGCAGTTTATTCAAGTCGCGGACCAGATTCTGGATGCCGCGGTGCGAATCATGTTGAAGCAGGTGCCAATCGAGGCTGCGCGCTTCACTCCATTCGCTGCGCTGGGCGATCTCCTGGCCCATAAAGAGAAGCTTCTTGCCAGGATGGGCGCACTGATAGGCGAACAGGAGACGCAGGTTTGCAAACTGTTGCCACAAGTCGCCGGGCATTTTGTGCAGCAGAGAGTTTTTCCCGTGGACGACTTCGTCGTGCGAAAACGGCAACATGAAATTCTCGGAGAATGCGTAGAGCATCGAGAAAGTCAGCTTGTTGTGCTCGTATTTGCGGTGGACTGGATTCGCGGAGAAATACTTTAGTGTGTCGTTCATCCAACCCATGTTCCATTTGAGGCTGAAGCCGAGCCCGCCTAGATAGGTGGGCCGCGTCACACTGGGCCATGAGGTCGATTCTTCGGCGATGGTGAGAATGCCGGGGAAGCGGCCGTGAGTAACCTCGTTCATGCGCTTGAGAAAGGCGATGGCATGGAGATTTTCGCGGCCACCGAATTCGTTGGGAATCCACTCTCCCGCATTGCGTGAATAATCGAGATACAGCATGGACGCGACGGCGTCCACGCGAAGTCCGTCGATGTGATATTTGTCGAGCCAGAATAAAGCGTTAGAGATGAGGTAGTTCTGGACTTCGTTGCGGCCGTAGTTGTAGACGAGCGTGCCCCAGTCCGGATGCGTACCCTGGCGCGGGTCGGAATGCTCGTAGAGATGCGTCCCGTCGAACTCCGCGAGGCCAAACGTGTCTCGCGGGAAATGCGCGGGCGTCCAGTCGAGAAAAACGCCGATGCCAGCGTGATGACAGCGGTCGATAAACTCCATGAATTCGGCGGGGGAGCCGTAGCGGCTAGTGGCCGCGAAGTAGCCAATGGTTTGATAGCCCCAGGAGCCGTCGTAGGGGTGCTCCATGATGGGAAGCAATTCGATGTGTGTGTAGCCGAGATCTTTGACATACGGGATGAGCTGGTCGCCGAGTTCGCGATACGTGAGCCAGCGATTGTGATCTTCGGGGACGCGTCGCCAGGACCCGAGATGGACTTCGTAGACGGAGATGGGCGATTCAAGCCAGTTTTTCTGCGAACGCTGAGTGATCCAGTCGGCATCGGTCCACTTATAGGTGTCGAGGTTTGCCACGACCGAGCCGGTGTTGGGGCGCAGCTCGCCACGGAAGGCATACGGATCGGCTTTGAGCGGGAGCATATTGCCCCTGGGGCCGATAATCTCGTATTTGTAGATGGCGCCTTCGGCGAGTTCGGGGACGAAGAGTTCCCAGATGCCGGAAGAGCCGCGGGCGCGCATGGGATCGACGCGGCCGTCCCAGCTGTTGAAGTCGCCCACGATGCTGACGCGCTTGGCGCTCGGCGCCCAAACCGCGAAATGAACGCCGCGGACGCCTTCGAGCGTTTTGAGATGCGCGCCGAGCTTTTCGTAGGTGTCGTAGTGGCGCCCTTCGCCCATGAGATGAAGATCGAACTCGCTGAGAAGAAATGGGAAAGCGTAAGTGTCGAAGGATTCGACGGTTTCGCCATAGCCGGTGCGATACCGAACGCGGTAGGCGCCGGGCGCGGGCGCGGTTTGCTGCGATTCCGGGAGCGCGGCTTCAAAGAATCCTTCGGGACGCAAGCGGCGCGCGGGAATGGCGACGGGAACGCCTTGCAGAAGCACGCTTGCGTCGGCGGCGCCGGGGCGGAAGAAGCGAACGACCCAGCCGTGGCTGGTGGGATGAGGTCCGAGGAGAGCGAAGGGATCGGCGTGTCGGCCCGATAGCAGCGCATCAATCTGGGCTTCAAGCTGCGCGTCTTTTGCTGGGGTTGCTGCGAAGACGCTGGCGAGCGAAGGAGGCGCCGGCTTTTTTTCTTCAGGCATGGGGATTGGCTCCGCAGCGGTCGGGTGCAGCCGCTGGCGGAGGAGGGGTACAGTCTACCGTTTTCGGCGCAAAGAAGGACAGGAAACAAAGTTGGCCGTCGACGAAGGGAAAAGTAAGAAGGCCCACGCGTACAGGCAACCTCATAGCCGCACGGCCGCGCCGTAGATGCCATGCGGACGGCATGGTAGGATGTGTTTATGGCGAACACACGAAGTGCAACCCTGAGTATGCGGTTGAAGCCGGAGATCAAGAAGCGGCTGGCGAAGCTGGCCAAGGCTTCGGGACGCAGCTCCAACTTTCTAATCTCGGATGCCGT